>PJEL010002002.1_pt1 | contig 19347 bp, 14 predicted proteins | sample 1853271 | NCBI WGS metagenome assembly PJEL01 (sample SAMN08108733, study PRJNA415343) | Invertebrate metagenome, whole genome shotgun sequencing project. | host: Globobulimina | place: Sweden: Gullmar Fjord | collected 2015-08
ATCGAAGTGCCAGTGTGTGACGATATCATTGCCCCAATCGTTTATACCTTGCCATTACAGTTATTGTCATACTATGTGGCAATCATTAAAGGTACTGACGTTGACCAACCACGTAACTTGGCAAAGTCTGTTACGGTTGAATAAGTGTTTGATCAATAGATTACAAATTTGTAGGATAACAATAAAGTTCTTTACTGAACAATAAAGTTATTTACTAGACAATAAAGTTGTTTACTGAAGCCACTTAAACTATGCTTGATTAATGAGCAATGTTTGGGTGGTTTTTTTATGGCTGTAAAGCAATACTTCAATACCGAAGTTAAAAATGCCAAATGGATTAAAGAAGGACGAGGAGCCGGTCATGGTGAAAGTTATCTTCCTTGGTTGACGGTTCGTGATCTGGCATCACGTGGACGTTCACAACGCGTTTTTGGCTATAAGACTTTAAGGACACATCATTTACTGTCAGATTTAGAGTTAGCGGTATTTCTTATCCTTGAGTGGCGTACCACAACGACTGATATTCGCGAACAGTTCCCGCTGCGCTTTGAAGATATCCTAACTCTAGCAAAGAAAGCAGGCATCAAACACCCTCAAGTTCAGGGCATAGATCAGATCATGTCTTCTGATTTCTTAGTTAATACTGGTGACCCATCTTGTCCTAAGTTTGCATTACAAGCTAAATATACCAAAGACTTACAAGATGCACGGACTGCCGAAAAGTTAGAACTTGAGCGGCGCTATTGGCAAAGTAAATCTGTACCTTGGCAAGTGGTGACTGAAAAAGAGATATCCCCAATAGTTTTTCAAAATATCAATTGGCTATTCCCGGCTCAAAGGGATGAGGTTGATGATAAACAATTAGTAGAACGCATTGATTTCTATCAGCATATGATGAAGGAAAATAGTGATCAAAAAGTTATTGATGTAACTCGTAAACTGGATATGGCATATAACATGGAAATGGGGGAGTCGCTGCTAGAATTGCGACAGCTAATGGCTAAGCGCTATTTTAAATTCGATATTTTTATACCTTTTAAAAAACTAAAAGCTATCGATCTTACAATTGGGGATGTGAAGTTAATACAGGAGGTGCGTTATGTTTCGAATCAATGAAGTCGTAGAGTTTAATAAAGTGCGTTATCGGATACTAGTTACTTTTTCTGAAGAATTAGTATGGATTCCTTTAGATAATGAACGCGCATTCCCTTCATTTGTTAATTTAGATGAGCTTTATACGGCAATAGAAAATGAGACATTACAGCGGAAAGTAGATCCTTACGCATACCTTGCATTAGAAAACCCAGAACAAGACAATATTGCTTGGCAAAAAAGAGAAAAAAACCTAGCGTTAATTCAATCGCTGATCTGCGATCAGGAAGCTATTTACCCAAAAATTCGTGCTGAACGAGTTAACTTGATTATCAGAGAGCGAGGATCTAGTAAGCCTACGTTATACAAACTACTACGTCGTTATTGGCAAAGAGGCCAGACACCTAATGCCTTATTACCAGACTATAAAAACTCAGGCGCAAAAGGAAATAAACGACAAGCTAAAGAAAAAAAACTAGGTCGACCTAGAACAAACTTAGCGGGTGTAGGAGCCATTATAAATGACAATACAGAACGTTTATTCCGACGTGCCATCGAAAAACACCTACTGACAGATAAAAAAAATAATCTACCCTTTGCCTACCGGAGGTTTAGAGATGTTTATGAAAACTATCATCCTGATATAGCCAAAGAAGAAATGCCAACACAAAGGCAAATGCAGCACTTTTACCAACGTGAGTATAAGCAAGTAGAAGTTATTCAAAAGCGTGCATCGAGTATTGAGTTTGCCAAAGATATTCGACCGTTAAGCAGCACAGCTAATACTAATGTTTTAGGCCCCGGATCACGTTTTGAAATTGATGCCACGATAGCGGATATATACGTAGTTTCTAACAGTGAAAGAAGGAATATTATTGGTCGTCCGGTAATATATATGGTGATTGATGTTTTTAGTCGAATGGTTGCAGGGTTTTATGTTGGTGTTGAAAGTCCTTCCTACGCAACAGCTATGCAGGCTTTGACGCATGCTTTAACTGATAAAGTGGATTACTGTAAAAAATATGGCTTTGATATTGAATATGAAGACTGGCCTGTTGTTGGTTTGCCTGACGCTATTTTGGCTGATAGAGGGGAATTATTAGGCCATCAAATTGAATCTTTAGAACGCAGCTTTTCGATTCGAATTGAAAACACTCCTCCTTATCGTGGTGACGCCAAAGGAATAGTTGAACGTAGTTTTAAAACGCATCAAGCAATATTTAAAACCTATGCGCCAGGTATTGTTACTGGTACCAAAATTAAAAAACAAGGAGATAAGGACTATCGGCTTGAAGCTACACTGACGGTTGATGAATTTACCGAAATTATTCTGGCTTCAGTTTTGTATCACAATCGTTTTCATGTCATGACTAAGTATGACCGTGATATTGATATGCCAACTGATTTGCTGATGACACCACTTTCTTTATGGAACTGGGGGTTACAGCACAGAACAGGAAAACTAAGAGCTGTATCTGAAGAAGCTGCAACCATTGCTTTATTGCCTAGAAGTAAAGCAACAATTTCAGAGTTAGGTATTTGTATTTTTGGTGTTTATTACACTTGTGCTGAGATTGTCAAACAAGGCTGGATGCATCGCTCCAAGGATGTTTCAAGACCTAAGTTATTAGAAGCAGCATATGATCCAAGAACGGCAAATCATATTTATTTATTTCCCAAAAAGAATAGTGCGGAATACTGGGTGTGTGACCTAACTCAACGATGTAGGGAATTTGATGGGTCTTCATTTTGGGATGTTTGGCAAATCAAAGACGAGCAAAATAAAGTTGTTGCTGCAAGCAAACTAAAAGCAGACACCCGTAAGAGAGAACTTGAGCGTTTGATTGATGAGAAGATAAAGCAGGCCAAAAAAGAAATGCCTAGCACTAGTGAACAATCGAACGCTCAGCGCACGCAAGGGATAATTAAACATCGTTCAAATGCTAAGAAGGAAGAAAGGCACCAAACAGCCTTTTATCCAGTTAAAAAGAAACAGAATGAATTAGCGGATGTTATTTCTTTGGTAAATCAGGAGGAAGATTACTCCTTTCCGGATCACATTGAAGAATTATTTGATGAGGATGAGTAGATGACATTACCAAAAAATATCAGAAAGGCAGTCTACCGTGATCCGGGTATTCCGAAATACCGAGGTAATCCTTTCATTGAAGCGCTGACTCCTATTATGTCAACGTCACAGATACGTGATGGCTTAACTGGAAAAGTTGATTTTGATCCAAAAGAAATACGTTGGGACGCTAACGAAAGGATGCACTTAATTGCTCAATTACTCGATGATTTTTTTCAGCCTCTTGCTAATCATTTACAGTTGGAATCAAAACTATCAATCATGATCCGCCAAGGATATGTTGGCCGAAATCCTGACAATGGCTCTTTAAATGAGCATATGCAAAACGGTTACGAGCGGGTTCAAACGGGTGACTTAGAAGTTTTTAGGTTTGAGCATGCAAAATCAACGGCTCGAAGCTTGTCTATTATTGGTTGCTCAGGATGTGGCAAAACATCCACATTGACACGTTTGTTGGCAACATATCCTCAAGTGATTTATCACGAAAAATTGAATTTCACTCAAATTGTATATTTAAAGTTGGACTGCCCTCACGATGGTTCCTTAAAGAGCATGTGCCATCACTTTTTTCGAGCGATAGATTCTTTATTGCAAACGAATTATGAAAAAAAATATGCTCAAAAAAGGCATAGTATAGAAACTTTACTACCCCTTATGAGCCAGATAGCAAATGTTCATGCTATTGGGGTTTTAATTATTGATGAAATACAGCATCTAAATAAAAGTAGCTCTGGTGGTACCGAAAAAATGCTGAATTTTTTCGTCACCTTGGTTAATGTTATTGGGTTACCAGTGATCATGGTGGGAACCCCAAAAGCGCGGCCTATATTTGAATTAGATCTACGTTCTGCAAGGCGTGGAGCTGGTTTTGGTGCGCTATTCTGGGAACCTATGAAAGCAGAACCACCTCGTAAAGATCCCAAAACCGATAAGCTTATGAAAACAGAATGGATTGCCTTTACGGATAAGTTATGGCGGTATCAATGGTTAAAACAAAGAGAGGAGGTTTTGTCTGACGAAGTACGCAATTGCTGGTATGACTTATCTCAAGGGGTTCTAGATATTGTTATTAAGTTATTTGTGCTTGCTCAAATCAGAGCCATTTTTACTAAAACTGAGCGAATCACAGTTAAGTTATTAAAACAGGTTTATGATGATGAATTAAAACCCGTACACCCAATGTTAGCCGCGTTAAGATCTGGCGACGTCGAGCTAATCAAACTGTATTCAGATCTGTGCATGCCTGATATTGATCAGAAAATACTAGAGTTAGGTACTCTAATTGATGATGCCTTTGATAAGAAAAAACAGCAAGCACTGCCTTATGCCGGAAACCAGCATGCTCAACGGCTACATAACTTACTCATCGAGATGGAATGTAAGTCAGACTTGATTCAACCATTGATAGAAAAGGCTTTTAAACTCCATCCTAACCTTACAACAAGAAAATTAATGCCGATTGTTTTAGATTGGTATGATTCTCAGGGAAAAGAAAATATACCAGTAAAAGAAAAACCCAAGCTAATCAAGCAAAAAGACTGGTGTACTTTGGATTCAGCAGACATTCGATTCTTACACTCGCAAACGACAGACGATGATAGTGTTTACGATTTACTGAAACAATCAGAAGGAATTTTTGACGTCGACAATTGGCTTAAGACTAGTGGCTAATTTTGTTAAATTTTCCCATAGCATACAAGGATGAATTGCTTTATAGCGTAGTTGCCCGATATGGCGTGCATTTTGGTATTACGAGTCCTAAGCAATTACTCGATGATGTTTTTAATAATAGAAAAGTAATTGCTACGATAGATCTACCAAATCACTTATCTATGATTGCTGAGCATTATACTGATTGTTATCACTGTGATGTTGAGTACCTAGCTTATAAAAATACACTTTTCCCTTTGTATGCTCCTTTTGTACCGGAAAAACGTAGGCTTGAATGTTTACGCTTGATGGCTGCTACATCACAAGGTGCTATTCATTTGGCTTTAGGTGTTGCTGCTTCAAGAATAAAGCAAACATCATCGCTGAGATACTGTCCTCAATGTTTGCAATTGCAACACAAGCATCATGGCGAATATTTCTGGAAAAGGCTCTGGCAAATAACTGGCGCTGATTGTTGCCTTTTGCATGGTGAATTGAGAGAGGCAGCAGTTGAAAGGCATGCTTATCATCGGCATCAGTTTTTTGCTCCCTGCCCTGATAATTGTCCTGATAGTAAGCAGGATAAGTCATCAAATGAATCCAAAATAATTACATACCAAGTTGAAAAACTATTAAACAGACCATCGGTTAAATCAGCAGATTTAGACCAATGGACAACATATTATCATCACCTAGCCGAACAAAATGATTGTTGCAAAGGGAAATTCACTAATTATGCAAAAATTGTCGAAAGAGTTTTGCTTCACTGGCCTATAAAATGGTTAGTTGAGCATGGACTTAGTATTTCAGAATCTGAAAACTCTTGGTTAAAGGGGATATTTAGAAAACACAGAAAATCATTTAGCTACCTTGAGCATATTGTTGTTCTTCAATCTTTCCTATCTCCAGCTTGGGATATTAATGACGTGCTAGATGGTGTGTATAAACAGAAAATTGAAAATGAACATCATGTGGTGGCGTTACCTGATGATGTGAGCATTAAATTAATACAAGAATATCAGCAAAGTTGGATGTTGCTGGTTAAGCAATTTGGTGTTAAGACAGCAAGGTACCAAAATCATGGTGGAGCCATTTATGTTTGGTTATACCGACATGATAAAGTTTGGCTGCTTAACTTTAATAGCCAGTATCGTATTTACCCTAGGCCTATAAATAACCGAGTTGACTGGCAAAATAAAGATTATTCAATTGTTCGTGAATTATTAACGATGCTTAATTATTATGAGTTGCTTTTAGATAATCCGAAAATGACACGTAATTGGTATCTTAAACAATTGAAGTCACCTGCAAGCGTTGAGAAAAACCTGTCTAAGTTACCCTTATGTAATCAATTTTTCATGCGTTACTGTGAAAACACAACTGAATATCAAATCAGGAGATTAACAAAAATAATTGTGCAATTGCAAAAACCACTAATTTACTTAAAGCGTTGAAAAATATTAAGATTATCAGGGTTGAGTGAAGAGCGGTTAAGACGTGGCACTAGGGACTTTCTGACAAATATAATGGAGATATAATTTGCAAGGTATTCGGTTTGACACCCTCAAAGACAATACAACTATTTTATCCATAGGTTCTTTATTTCGTAAAGCCGATGGCTCGGATTGGGGAGTTAACCTAGAGCTTTGGCCTAATCAGAATAAAAAATCGTTATCTGTATCTCAATTACCAATTCTGGTAAGAAAGCGGCTACTTAACCCTACTGAAGCGAAAAAAATTCCTGGTTATGAGTTGAATATCAATATTGATAATACCGATTCTTGGGAGGTTGTTACTAATGGTGAATGTCCAGCTTTAAAAGATAGTAAACTTAGTCATCGTGAATCTAATCAATTTTGTTTCTATTTTACTTCTCTAAATGGTATCCATGTTTATTTACCTCAAATTGAATTGGGTAGAGCCTTGTTCTTTCATGATGCTTATCTTGCACGTACTGCTTTAGAGCCAGATACATTGGGGATTGAGTTTGATGTTATTCCTGATGGTATAGCTGGTTTAACTACAATAAATGTATTGCAATCATCAGGATATACTAAGAAATCGTTTGATAACTATGCTGCTAGAAGGGTATTAAGTTGGATATTGATTGATCCCGATGCACGTAAATCGTATGAATCCATTGGCCGTTATCAAAAACTTTATGGTAAAGAAGTAAATGGTTATCGGCAATGGAACTTTCAATTTGAACCGCCCCAATTGCCTAATGCTAAATTTGTGATCAGAGGGAAATTTGATAGGGAAAGCAATAGCGTGTTCGTTTATGAGATCACCTCAATTGCCAATATCACCCATAAGGTACCGAGAAAAGTTGAGTTTTATAGCCCAAAATTTAAGGAATATGTTCGCGGAGAAAGCTCTGGCGGTAGTACCCCCAGCAATGAGCGACCAGAAGAGCATAATGTTCAGGATGGTGAAGATGCCAACTCAAATACTGATCACACACAATTGTATGCGCCTGTGGTAGGTATTGAATTTGATAATCCTTTTGCTACAGCCAAGATTTATAAGAAAAAACAAAAAAGCTCAACTGGGCGAAAAGATGAAGAGGAAACAAGTGAAGCCAGTAAGGATATCAGTACAGAAGAAGGAGATGAAGGCGGTAGTTGTCCACAAGCTGATTGGGACATAGTTGAAGATAACTCGAATGATGAGCACCTGTATGCCAATAAGTTTAGCTGTTTTCAACATATGTTGGAATTACTTGAGTCTGAGTATGGTTGTAAAATCATAGCTAGCCAAATTAGAAAGTTACCAAAGGTGGGACGTTCCGGTAGGTATATTTTGAAAACGGATGGTTCTCCCCGTTGTTTATCTGTTGTAACTGTTATTTGTAATGGCAAACAGTTCCATATGCTTGAAGTTGATACATCAGATGATAGTAAATCATTATCAACTAAACTTTTATCTGTAAGTAATACTGCTAACTGGGGTGAACAGTTAATTGAATTGGAGCAAAAACTGATGAGAGGTTCACTCAGCTGGCCTACTGCGTTTTTAGATTTTATTTGTGGAGTTAAAGGCCATAAGAGTATTTCTCACCCTCAAACATCATCTGAAAATAAAGGGTTACTGGAACCTGATTCTGTTGGTAAATGGGCGAAAAGAGTTCAAAGTTGGATGTTGGATATATAAAAAATTTTAACTAGTACATCTATCTAGAATGATTTAATTTTCAAAATTACTTTGCACACCACCAAAAAATTTAGATACGGGATTTGCAGCCCAATGGTATGAATAAATACATTAAGCTTTGAGGTCTTAATGTACTCGAACAATCAAAAGTTTTCTATCATGACATCAACCAAGCAGCTGTGTCCTTATTGGGAATAAAGGCTGTATTACTCAATAAGAATTATTTGAAACTTTAAATATAAAAACTGAAACGCCAATACGTAGTAATCACACTAGTTTAAATCCTTTTCCAAAAGGTCAAGTAAGCAAAAGCTTGAGGAAATAACATAAATACCCATACCCTTGCTTTTATTAAGGATATTAATGGTTTAATTATTTTTTTTTTTTGTGCAATACTAAATAATTACGTAAATCGATATGCGATATCACTTCTTAAGAGAGCCGTTTTGCAAAAAAACAAACTGATAATGGAATATTTAGAGCATCAATTTGATGATATCACAGCCTTAACAATCGAAGCGTGCGCAAGTGAATTTTCTAAATTGTGTTTTAATTTTACAGATAAATGTTGGAATAAATCGAAGACTGATGGTGTGTTATATACTGAAAATGGTGAGTCTGAGGTGACTAATTTTGTCATGAACCAAAATAATTTCATTGAAGAGTTTGATATACATGAGAGTAGTCGTTTTATTAACCAAAATATTGATATTAATGGCAATAAAGTAAGACATTTTTCGGGAGCGCCATTAATTTTATTTAGCGGAGAGGTCATTGGCGCAATATGCGTGATGGACACCAAGCCTAGGAAGTTGACTACCTATCAAAAGTCAATGTTGAAGCTCATCGCAAGAGACGTTGTTTCACAAATAGAAAAAGTAAATAAACAAAATGAACATAACGAAATGGCTAAACTTCATAAAGTTCTTAATGAAGAATTTGATGAGTTTTTTCATAGTGCTAGCCATGATTTAAAGTCACCGGTAAATGCTATCAAAAATGTGATAGCTTGGATTGAAGAAGATTCAGCAAGCGGAATAACAGAAGACCTCCCTAAACACTATCAGATGATAAAAAATAGTGTCGCAAGAATGAATCGTCTTTTGAAAGGTTTCGGTAGTTATGCACAAGTCAGGGGAGTAGGCAATACAACAGAAAACATCAGTCTTAAAGCACTTGTAGATGATTGTTGTAAGGCACTGTCAGTCTCTGACAACTTCGTATTTGAAGTGGATGACTGTTTAATTGAACTGCCTAGACCTCATTTACAAATCATATTATCGCAATTAATTTCTAATGCCGTTAAACATCATGATAAAGGCGAAGGTCACATTAAAGTACGATGTATATCAAACGTAAATAATTATGAATTATCTGTTATTGACGACGGCCCTGGTATTCCTGCAGAGCTACAAGTGAAAATATTCAAACCCTTTCAAACACTGAAGTCTAAAGATGAAATGGAAAGCACAGGTTTGGGTTTAGCGATAGTAAAAAAGATGATGAGGTTATATTCAGGTGAAGTGTTTGTAGAGTCTAAAGTGAATTTCGGTGCTACTTTTACCGTAGTGTGGCCTAAAAATAAAACCAGCCAAAATGATCAGAGCACAATAACTAAAGCTGTTTCACATAAGGGCGTTTAAATGAATATTTTACTAGTTGACGACGATGCTATTGACAGAGAAGTAGTGAAGCGTGCTTTAAGGAAGAACACAGAAGTGGCTATCTTACATGAAGTTTCTTCTGCAGAAGAAGGGCTTAACGCTGTTGAAAATGACCGTTATGATGTTTTATTACTTGATTACAGAATGCCACAGGTTGATGGTATCGAAATGGTGATAGAACTGAGAAGTAGACCTAATTTGGGCGAAACAGCCATAGTTATGATGAGTGCCTCTGATGATGAAGTGCTTGCACTTGCCTGTTTACAAGCAGGTGCCCAAGATTTTATTACTAAAGGTGAAATTACCGCAGCAAAGCTGAAACGTTCTATTATTCAAGCTCAAAAGCGTTTTGAACTAGAAAGAAAGCTCTATAGTAGCTTTTGCCAGGTACGTGAACTGGCAGAGAAAGACTCGCTTACTGGCTTGTCTAATCGATATCACTTTGAAGAAGCGCTAAAAGTATCAATAGACAATAATAAACGTATTCAATCTAATATCGCGTTGTTATTGTTAGACTTAGACCACTTCAAAAATATTAATGATACTTACGGACATGAAACGGGGGATAAACTTCTTAAAAGTGCCACTGCTCGCATAAATCAATGTTTAAGAGGTAATGAACTGTTTGGTCGTCTTGGTGGTGATGAATTTGCGATTTTAATTACTGGATTAAAATATGCAAATGACGCTACGGCAGTAGGGCAAAGAATTATCAAGGCACTTGAGGCACCGATTGAAATAAACGGTCATATTATTCAATGTGGTGTAAGTATTGGTATTGCAATGCATCCACAAAATGCAGATTCAGCAACAGAATTAACAAAATATGCTGATATTGCGATGTATCGAGCTAAAAAGCGTGGGAGAAATCAATTGTGTTACTTTGAAGATGCAATGCAAGAACAATTTTCTCGCCACTATCAAATTGAAACACAACTTAAAAAAGCAGTAATAGATAAAGAATTTGAATTACATTATCAGCCAGTGATAAACACTCACAATAAAAAAATTGTCGGTGTAGAAGCACTTATTCGATGGCCGAAAGCCGAGTTAATGACATTTCCTGATGAATTTATACCCATAGCGGAAGAGATTAGAGTAATCGACAAAATAGGTGAATGGGTACTTGAAAAAGCCATACGTCAGTTATCTGTATGGCAGACTAAATATGATAGGAACTTTACCATGGCGATTAATATATCTGCAGTACAATTAGCGCACTCTTCACTGGTGTCTATTATTGAATATATGCTTAATAAATATAAAATTTCTGCCGAACATATCGTGCTTGAATTTACAGAAACCGCATTAATGAATCAAGATGCAGCACATAATCAGCGTATTGCTCAGTTAGATGAACTAGGGTGTAAATTAGCCTTAGACGATTTTGGAACAGGCTTCTCTTCATTATCTCATTTGCTTAATTATCCTATAAATATTGTTAAGTTAGATAAGTCATTATTGCCAAGCAATGAGACTGAAACAAGGCACTTAGCGATAGTAAAAGGGCTTGCTGCTATGGCCAGTACAATTGGTTTACATATTGTAGCAGAAGGTGTTGAAACTCAGTTTCAAAGTGACCTATGTGAAGGTTTAAATATTGATGAATTACAGGGGTATTTTTTTGAAAAACCCTTACCTGCAATTGACATTGAAAAAAAATGGTTTCATGAATAACAGACAAAACAATATGACTCTAAAATTTCACAGGGAAAATAAAATGGTATATAAGCAATTACTTACAGTGTTATTTTTATTCATCATAACGCCTTTGGTTACAGCGGGTGAAAGCAATTTTATTCAATGGCAAGCAGGTAATATACAGTTATTGCACGGAGAAGATTACAAATTAGGCAGTGAACAACGAAATATAATGTCGCTTGAATATGCTAATGGCTGGAAATATGGCGATTTTTTTATATTTGGTGATCAAATTTGGAGTGAAGAAGGAAAATCAACTTATTATATTGAACCCACATTACGATTTAGTTTAAGTAAAATTTTAGATAAAAAACTTTCATACGGCTTAATAAAAGATGTGTTGATTTCAACCCAAATTGAAAAACCGAAAAATCAGGATGCTAGATATCTAGCTGGCTTTGCGCTTGATTTGGATTTACCGGGTATTAAATTTTTCAAAAGTAATTTTTTTATTCGAGATAATCCCAATTTATCTGGCAATACTTATCAAATAACATTGGTATGGAATGTGCCATTTCAAATTGCAGGTGCAAACATGCTATTTGAAGGGTTTACGGATATTGTCGGTGACGAAGGAAGTTCTGTTGCTTACCAATTAATTGTACCTCGTTTATTGATTGATGCAGGCCAATCTATTGGTCTTAAAGCAAATAAACTATGGCTTGGAGTAGAGTGGCAATATTGGCACAATAAATTTGGGGTTGACGGTGTTACTGAATCAGTGCCTCAATTACAAATGAAATACAATTTTTAGTGAGAAATGAATGAAAACTATAATTACCACTGTTGTACTTTTAACATTAACAACTACTTTTTCACTTTCGGCGGAAGAGCTGCCAGTAGAAGATAAAGTCTTATATATATACCAAGATGCTGATCTTTCTAATCATAAAGAATCATCTAACGCGATACAAAAAGGCATTGAAGTCGCTTTTAATGAAATTGAGAACCAAATTGAAGGGTATAAAATAGCGTTTAAATATTTAGATCATCGTGGCAATGTAATTAGAAGTAAAAGAAATTATCAACAATTTATTAAAGATCCCAAGGCATTGGTTATATATTCAGGTATTCATTCACCACCATTAATTAAAAACCGTACCTTTATAAATGAAAATAAAGCCCTTACGCTTGTTCCTTGGGCTGCTGGTGGACCTATTACACGCTATCCATCTAAAAATAACTGGGTGTTCCGATTGTCAGTTGATGATACGCGCGCTGGTCCTGTTATTATTGATTACGCGATTAATCGTCAAAAGTGTAAGTCGCCTCATTTGTTACTCGAAGCGACACCTTGGGGAGACTCTAACTTAAAAAGTATGTCTACCGCATTAAAAAAACATAATATAGATACCCCAAAAGTGACACGTTTTGATTGGAACTTGAAAGCAAAAGGGGCTGTTCTTATTGTAGACAAAATAAAACAAGAAGGTAGCGACTGCATAGTGGTGGTGAGTAACGCATTAGAAGGAAGTGTAATAGTCAATGAAATGCTTAATCTTCCAAAAACAGAGCGTTTACCTATTGTTAGTCATTGGGGAATAACCAGTGGAAATTTCCATGAAGTTATTAATCATGAACGAAGAAGTGAGCTTGATTTACACTTTATCCAATCTTGTTTTGCCTTTACAGATGTAGATCAAAGTCAGTTTGCTACCAATGTATTTTCAAAGTTAGTAGAGCATACCAAAGGTGAAATAGTAATACCTATTGATTTGAAATCTGCGGTTGGTTTTATACATGCTTATGATTTAACCAAAATACTTATTGAGGCCATAAAGCAGTCAGGCCTGACAGGAAACATAATGGAAGATCGTAATAAGATTCGCCTTGCATTAGAAAGCCTCAATGCTTCGGTAAAAGGGCTAATCAAAACATATAATAAACCTTTTTCAATATTCGATGAAAAACAAAATACTAACGCGCATGAAGCACTCAATTCAGCAGATTATTGCATGGGTAAATATGGCAAAAATGATGAAATATTAATATCACATGAGTAACCAAGACATGAGTAAGCTAATGCATGAATAAACTAATATATAAATAAACTAAGCCAGAGTGAAAAATGACAATAAATATTAAGGCTAGCAAGCTTACAAATACTTCTTCGTTGCGAACATTTTCCACATTTGCAATAAGTTTGTTTTTATTAATTATGCTACTGAGTGCTTTTTTTATTATACCTAAAGCTAATCAATTATTTGAATCTGTTCATGCACAGGATGTGAAAGCTGAATTGGCATTAGAGGCTGAATTATTCACTCGATTCGTTGAAAGCCAGCAAACCATTATTCAAGATTTGGCAACTTACCCTAGTTTAACGAGTGCGGTGATGTTGTCTGATGCAAGTGATCGATTGGTTACTGGATTATTTGAAAATGTCGTTATTAGCGGGAAGAAGAGTCGTTTAGTATTACAAAATATTGAAGGGACTATTCTCATTCAAACAGACAATGAATTAAGAGGGAATTATACTGAGAATCAACCTTGGATAGAGAATATATTGTCTGGTTCAATTCCATATCATTTACAGTTATTAGAACAAAAGGATTCAACGCTAATATTTAAAATGTCTGTACCTGTTGTTTATAATAATTATGTTGAAGGAATATTGAGCAGTGAAATATCAGTTTTGCTCGAAGATGTTTTTGTTACGCAATCTTATAATAATGTCGCATTTAAATTAGTACAGAATAGCGTGACAATTAAAACGAGTACTGACCATATTGAAATACCACGTGAAAATTCATTAACCCTGACTACATCAAATATTATTTTTACTTATATCACCGACGATAGGTTGATTGAAGAAGGGAAACGTTCACTACAAAATAGTATTTTAACGGTATTACTTGTCAGTTTTGGCATTGCGTTTTTATTGTTTGCAATAGTAGGTTATCGCGGCTTAAAAAATAAAGACACGTTGAAAGCTAAGTCGTCAGTATGGAAAACCTATTCGATACCTATACTTGTTGGCATTGTTGGTATTGCTGCAAGTATTACTGCTTATATGATCGCATCTAATCTTAAAATGTCTGAGATTGAGAACGAATTAATTGCTGAAAGTAAAGGAAAAGTGAAAGCACTCAGCAAAAAAATAGATGTGAATTTACACGTTTTAGATACATTAAAAGCATTTTATAATGCTTCGAATAATATTGACCGACAAGAATTTACTACCTTTATTACACAGTTAATGGATGGTCGTCAAAATATACAGTCAGTGCAGTGGATCCCCTCTGTTAATCACGAACAGCGAGATGTATACGAAGAAAAGGCCAAAAACGATGGTTTGAGTCACTTTTTTATAAAAGAAAAAAATGACAATAATGCGCTTGTTATTGCTAAAAAACGGAATAGCTATTTACCTGTTTATTTCGTAGAGCCAATGTTAAAAAATAACAATGAATTAGGTTTTGATTTTGCGTCTAATAGCAAGTATTTTACTGCACTTGAGAAAGCTAAACTTAGTGGTAATAAAGTTGCCGCTGTACAAGTAACTTCGTTCGATGATACTCAAGCACAAACTACATTGCTTGTTTTTCAGCCCATTTATAATAACAAACTTGGTATGGATAAAACCGGCACAGAAGTAAACCTAAAAGGTTTTGCTTTGTTGGTTTTAAAAGTAGGTGATTTAGTTACCGATGCATTAATCGATGAAGCAGGTAATTTATCTTTATTTATTGAAGATATTTCAGATCCTAAAAATGTAGCGGTTATTCATGGTAACCAACCTGTTAATAATTCATTTTTACGAGAAGAAATTATCACGGTTGCTGGCATGAGCTGGCGTATTCAAACTCACAATAATACAACGAAAAGTCCATTACTCTATTCTGCTTGGTTAGTACTAATAAGTGGCTTAATTTTATCGGCATTAGTCACCTTAGGTATCGCTCACCTTATTCGTCGTACAGAGGTCGTTGAGCAATTAGTTGAGAGTAGAACAGCCGAACTAAAAAACAGTGAAATACAACATCGTGCAGTAGTTGAAAATGTAGGTGATGGATTATTGACCATTGATGAGTTGGGCATAATAGAAAAATTCAATGTTGCGGCACAACGTATTTTTGGCTATACGGCAGAAGAGGTGATAGGAAAAAATATTAACATGTTGATGCCACCTGCAATCCATGACGTTAATAATGAACACGCTGACTATCTACAAACCTACAGCGACACGGGTGTCCAAAACATAGTAGATATTGGTAACAAGGTCGAGGGTAAAAGAAAAGATGGCACTATTTTCCCTATAGCACTTTCTATTAGTGAAATGGAACATGATAACCGAACAAAATTTATTGGCATCGTCAGGGATATTACTAAGCGTGTCGCACTTGAAATAGAACGTGAAAAGTTTATTGACAAACTTACCGACTCAAATGAAGAGTTAGCGCGTTTTGCTTTCGTTTGTTCGCATGATTTACAAGAACCGTTAAGAATGGTGCGAAGTTTCTCTGAAAAACTACAAGAGCATCTTGCAGATGATTTAAAAGGTGATGCCAAAGGTCAAAAATATTTTGATTTTGTTATTGATGGCGCCGCAAGATCGCAAACATTAATTACTGATATACTTGCTTATTCAAGTATTAGTAGCGATACCCAGATACTTGAAACAGTTAATATTGAAGGTATTATAACGGTAATTAAAAATAATGCATTTAATGCTGCTGAGGATAGTAAAGGGGAAATTACTTTTGACTCGTTACCTGAATTACAGGGAAACAAAACGCAGCTATTTCAATTATTTCAAAATTTAATTAATAATGGTTTGAAATATCAAAAACCAGATACTGTGCCAAAAGTACATATCAGTGTAGAAGATACCGGTGAGCACTGGATCTTTGCGATTAAAGATAATGGTATTGGTATGGAAGAACGACATTTAAGTAAGATATTTGAAGTATTTCAACGCTTACATCGAAGAAGCAAGTTTGCGGGGACAGGCGTGGGTCTATCTATTTGTAAAAAAGTGGTAGAGCGCCATGACGGTATTATTTGGGTCGAGTCAGAAAAAGGCACTGGCTCAACCTTTTATATAAAATTTATTAAACCAACCAATATTGAGAAAAAATAATGACAGAAGATGTTAGATTAGCAGAGATTTTACTTGTTGAAGACAATGAGGGCGACATAGAGCTTACTCGAGAAGCTTTTGAAGAAGCTAGGTTTCGTAATAACCTTCATATTGCTGAAGATGGTGATATAGCACTTGATTACTTGTTTAAACGTAACGGTTATGAAGATGCGGTAACACCAGATATTATTTTATTAGACTTAAATTTACCAAGTACCGATGGCAAAGAGGTATTAGAGGCAATTAAAGCAGAGTCATTACTTAAACGTATTCCTGTTATTGTATTAACAAGCTCGCAAGCAGATAAAGACATTGTAGAAAGTTACGATTTACACGCTAATTGCTATATTGTTAAGCCCATTAATGCAATGAAATTTATTGATGTTGTAAAAAGTGTTGAAAATTTTTGGGTAGATATTGTCTGTTTACCTACAAACTAAAGTCTATTTACAATGGAGTTGATAATGAGTACTAAGTTAGAGGATGAATTAGAGAAAGCTCGGAATGATTTGGTCGAACTAAAAGCTGAATATGAAGAGTTTGTCTATATTGTGTCGCATGACCTAAGTGCTCCTTTAAGGCAAGTTGAAGGTTTTGTTGAAATTATTACTGAAAAACATGCTGATAGCTTTGACGATAAAACAAAACGCCATTTTGAGCTTATTAACAGTGGCACCGCTAAAGCTAAGCAAATATTAGACGCTATCACTCGTTATTCAAGAATTAATACGGTCATTGAACCTTATACCTTGTTGGATCTTAATGTTGTAATGAACGATGTGAAGGATAATTTATCGTCATTGATAGATAAACATAACGCATTATTTACTTTCGATACATTACCTAAAATTCAAGGAAGTAGAGAGCAAATAATAAAAGTATTTGAGTGCCTCATTCATAACGCCTTAACTTACCAACAAGTTGGAAATCAACCAGTTATTAAACTTAGTGTTAGCGATAAAGGTGATGTTTGGCAATTCTGTATTAATGATAACGGCATAGGCGTAGCAGATAACAACAAAGATAAAATATTTAAAGTGCTTAGGCGTGGAGTCTCCGATAAAAAATATGCCGGTATGGGCATGGGATTAGCGATATCGAAGAAGATATTACAAAAACATCACGGTGATATTTGGCTAGATTCAGATCTTGAGAATGGAACTTCTTTCTATTTTACAATCGCAAAGGACTTGCAGAATGATTGATGAGATCAATATTCTTTATGTAGAAGACTGTGAAGCTGATGTAGAGTTATTGAAAATGTCTATAGAAAGATATTGTTCATCGCTAAATATCGTTTTTACCACTGCAGAAACTGTTGAGGAAGCAAAAGAAAAATTTGATGTAAATAAGCATGTTATGGCCTTGATCGACTGGAATCTTCCTGACGGTGAAGGTATTGATGTGTTAAAGTTTATACGAGAGAAGAACACACAACTCCCTATATTTCTTTTAAGCGGAGTATTAACCACAAAACATTTAAAAGTGGCTGAACAATTTGACCCAACAGATTGTTTAGAAAAAGATTACGGTAAATCATTTATTGATAATATACGTCGTAATATTGAAACTGCATAATTTATATCATTAGGACAAAGGTGAGAGTAGTAAAGTTTTTACTAAGGCATGTATTGTGTGATGACCTTTGACATAATTGATAGACTAATTTAATTCACATTATGCTTATTCCAATTAATAATTGGAATAAAGAACTTAATTTTTTATATTTTTGAGTTTAGCTATTGTTTCACGGATCAGATCAGGGTTATTTTGGCCAGTAAATTAGATCAGGCTTGTGGCAATGGTCATCATTGGTGACCCCTTTATTTACAGTAAATAACTTTATTGTCTGGCTGTTGGCACATAGTTATTAACTAATGGGGTTGGTAAATAACTTTATTAATATTGCCTATGAAATAGTTGCTATTCAATATGGCTTGAGCAGAGGCAGAGTAAATCACTTTATTGTTCTCCTACATAATTTTTTTATAAATTAATAGGCGCCCCATTCATGGGATGGGGCGTCTTTTTTATTCATACGACTTACTGAATACAGATTAAACTATCGCTTATGAAGGTATGCTTTGTATTTATTTTGCACAACTGGACAGTTTAGCCATACTTTTTAGCACATTGCTAATGTAGCATTACACCATAATAAGTAGTCTTTAGACGAATATTAGAGGTGTAATATGAGTAAATTTATCACAAGCATTTTTATTGTAATTTCATTGACGATAAGTCAATTTTCATATGCTGGGTTGATCACTTTTGATACCAAAAGCTTAACTGGATCATCGATAACAAGTGATTTGCAAGCATCATGGTTTTCAAACGCCAATCAAGTAAACTCTCGCAATATTGATGAATTTACGCTGATTGATATTGGCCGAAATCGTATTGGGCACCTAAACATTAACTTTGATGTTGCAGAGCAAGGCTTCTGGAGTTTTGATTTTGGCTTAGACGCGGGCTTTGGCGCCGAACTATTTGTTGATGGTAATCTTATTGTCGATAGAACAGATGATCTTTGGTGGGCTAGAAATTGGAAAAATTCAGATGTGTTTAGTTTAGATACTTTCGACTTTACACAAGGGCAACATAATATCGACTTATTCTTTGCTGAAAAATGTTGCGATGGTTTAAGTACTATTCAATTTACTAACCATTTAACGCAAGAAACGTCTATATTGTCTTCAACTGCATTAAAGGCAGCGGCATCGGTTCCTGAGCCTGCAACAGCTGCGTTATTTGCATTAGGTGCTTTAGGTTTAATCTTGCGTCGTAAGGCGTAAACCAAGTTGCGCTTATAAGCACGCTTTAAAGTGATTACATAGCAAGGCAGTAAACTAGGTTTGCTGCCTTTTTTAGTTATTATTTATCAGGTTTTCTAAGTCGTTCACTGTCGGAAAGTA
>PJEL010002003.1_pt1 | contig 19344 bp, 32 predicted proteins | sample 1853271 | NCBI WGS metagenome assembly PJEL01 (sample SAMN08108733, study PRJNA415343) | Invertebrate metagenome, whole genome shotgun sequencing project. | host: Globobulimina | place: Sweden: Gullmar Fjord | collected 2015-08
CAAATAATAGACCTTTAAACAATATCGAAATACTAAAATCTTCTGATAATGAGATTATTAATGATAAGCCTTTTTATCCTCCTATTAAAAATAATAGTAGGTTTTAACTGTAGGTTTTCATGGTACGTATGTAAGTATATGATCCTAGTGAAAAGGTTTTAAAATGAAGAAAATTCAAACTGAAGTTAAAGAAGGTTTTACATGGATAGATCCAGAAAAGGGTCATATAATTGCTTGTGGAGATACTACAGATAAAAATTTTATCCGTGAATTATTAGAGCAAGTAAAATATAAAGAACTTCAGTTAATATTTGCGGATCCTCCTTACCAAATTTCTTCTGATAATAAGATTACTCTTAAAGGTCGTAAGGATATGGGGATGTCTGAAGAATGGGACAAGATTAATGATTCTGAAATGCAGAAATTAATTGATGATACTGCTTCTTTAGCATCTACTTTTGGACCTAATTCTAATATTTGGATTTGGACTTCTGATTGGTGGTTATCAAATATTAAGAAGGCGTTAAAATCTGAAGGTTTTAAAGTATGGCCTAGTTATATTTGGGCAAAATCTAATCCTCCTCATTCTATTCGTAAGAAATGTGTATCATCAGCTTGTGAATTTTTAGTAATGGCCTCAGGTCCTGATTCTTATTTTAACCTTAATGCCCTACCTAAACAGAGAAATTGGTTTGTATCATCTCCAGATGGTGAAAAAGTTCCTTGTGTTTTTCCTTATTGGGTTGAAAGACCAATTATTCATCATAAAGAAAGAATTAAGAAAGAAGAAAAGAACAAAAAAGGAAAGAACGATCCTATAAATAAAGCTCAAAAACCACTTGATGTAACAACTAATCTAATATTAGCTGGTAGTGAAGAGAATAAATTAGTAATTGATTTATTTGGTGGAACCGGAACAACTCTAATTGCCGCTGATAGAACTAATAGATTATGTATTTATATTGAGAAAGATCCTATTCAGGTTCGCGCTACTGCAAAACGTTTAATAGCTGATAGGAAATTAAGGAATGGTTAGAATTAAAAAACTTAAAATAAGTTTATTTAATCATGGTAGGTTAATTGGTATAGATCAATCTGCACGTGGAACCGCTGCAGTTATTTTACAAAATGGTAAAATGCTTGATAAAATATTTTACGCTGATAATAAAACGTCTGCTAAGAAATTATCAAAAGATGGCGCTTTAATGCCAATGGAAGTTACTGCTGGAGATGAATTAAGTAGGATTCTTAGATTAGAGGATCTTAAGTTTAAATTCAGAAATTTTATTAGCAGATGGAGACCAGTTCATGCAGCTTTAGAGGATTACGCTCTCGCTAGATTAGCTTACTCTCATACGCTCGGTGAAGTAGGTGCTATTATCAAATTAGAATTATTTCGTTTATCTATTCCATTTAGAATTTATGATATTCAAGCTATTAAAATGTTTGCTACTGGTAGAGGTGATGCAGAAAAAGCAGATATGATTATTTCTTGTATGAATCAATGGGAGGAATTAAACTTTTTAAAATATGGAAAAGAGGATGGAGCTGCTGGAAATGTTGCAGATGCTTATTCTATTGCACAATTATTAACTACTGAACTTTTAATAAGAGCTGGGGAGTTGGATTTAAAATCAATTCCTGAAGAAAAGAGAAGGGTATTTTTAAGGACAACGAAACAAAAACCGGTTAATATTTTAGATACTCCTTTTGTTGTTAAAGATTAAATAATGTCAGATTCTTATTATAATATTAGAGCATCTGACAGAGCTGAATTAGAAGAAATAGTAAAAGATATTTCTTTTAAAAATCTTAAAAGAGAAATACATGAGGCTGTTGGTATTGCGGTTCATGAATTGGATATGGATGAATTGGATGAAATAGAAATAGCTAATAATATTATTGCTAATATGGATTGGGAATTTCCTACAAAAGAATTTGTTGATGCAATAGGTATGATGGGATGGAGAATTTTTTCCAGAACCGTTTTAAAGAAATTAAAAAATCGATTTAGAATGTCAAGAGTTAAAAAACTAATAGGAGAAAAATAAATGGGTAATCATTTTACACCTGAAGATGCTATTGAATTTGGTAATGAGCTATTGGAAAATATTTCTGAAATCAAAGATTTATGTGATGAAGAAGAATATGGAGATAATACTGAAGCTGCAGAAGAATTTGCAGACAATACTAAAAAGGTTGTTACTGGTATTGTAGAATGGATAGATGAAAATAATTACGTTACTGAGAAGCAAGAAACTTCATTACGTAATATTTCCGGTGGTGCAGAACATTGGTTAAATAGGTAATTACACTGTATTGTAAAATGGACATAGAGGATGATTATGTACTATCTGGAAGAGTTGAGGCTAGATTAAGAGTATGTAATTGTAAATCCAAACCTATTCCACCAAAAGAGGATTACGGTTGTTTATGTGAATCTTGTGGAGCAAAGTGTAAGAAATGTCCTGGTTTTGGTTATACAGTACCACCTTTAAAAAGAGTTCATCAAATACTATCTCGTATTAGAAGTCATATAAAAAGAAGAACAAAAATTAAAGGTAATCCTCCAGGATATATTAGATTAACATTAGCTGAAAAAAGATTACTTTTGCGTAAATATAATAATGAAGATAGTGATCATTGGATAAAAGGATTCATTGAACCAGGACCTCCAGTAAGAATTTTTGGAGTAATTGTAGTAAATGATAGGAGACGAGAATGAGAAGAATAATACATTATACTGAAGCTGCCGCCAGAGATTTTTTTGAACGTCTTTCATCTTATTCTGATGAATATGTTAGAGTTGCTTTAAGTAATGTCTATAAAAAATGGCCTTCTGCTAATCATTATGAAGAGTGGTTTTATGATAATCATCCTATAGGACATGCTCTTCATTATACCGCTGGTATTAATTTTGCAGGAACTATTCGTCATTTTGTAATGCAATTCAGAGCCTCAACTAATTGGGTAATAGCAAAAGCTCTTGACGAAAGATTTAAACAACTAAGAAAAGATTTGGATCTTGATAATGACTTAAGATCAGAATGCCTTCAAATAATACCTCCTACAAAACCGGCGTGGCATGCAGGATGGGCAAATAAATTTCTATCTTCATCTGAAATAAGGAATGCTGGAATATTAAGACCTTGCTTAAAAGGTAAAAAACCTCATACTGATGAAATAACAAGAGATTATTTATTTTCTTTTGATAAATATAATATTGAGGATCTTGATTTTTATTGGTGGCCTAATAATTGGACAACTAAAGTTCCAAAAAATATGGAAGTAATAAGAGTAAAGAGTAATAACGGTGTTTCATACTGGGAATCATTCTCTCGTGGAAGCATAGCTACTCTAATTACTGTATTAAGATATTTAAATTCTCTTTATCCAGATAAGTTAGATCCTCTTTGGATGCTATGTCATCATAATGTTAATCCTAGTAAAAACGATATTGTATTACCAATACCTTTACATGAAATTAGAAATTCTGTTTTATTTTCAAAAACTCATGTAGATGATTTAGATTGGTTATCTGAACTCGATGACTTTGAAGATAAATTTGAAGATGATGATAATCAGTGGTTACTTAGTGAATTAAATGATAAACAATCTGATAGAGCAGAGGAGGATCTGGACGGATTTGATCCAAATAAAAAAATAGTTGGTAAAGTAAATACTAAAGAGGAGACTACAGAAGGATTGTATCGCTTAGGGTATTTTACAGGATATCCAGAGACTGATCCTGAAGTAGTTAAAAGATCAATAAGGATCTTTCAGCGAAGTAGGAATTTAGTAGTTGATGGAATAGCAAGCCCTTCTGGTCCTACTAATCAAAAACTAACTAAAGAATTAAAATCTTGGAGAATTAAATAATGTCAGCTCCAGAAAATTTTTATGTTAAAGTTTATAAACCAATGGCGGTATATGAATATGATATTGAAGTTCATCCAGATTTAATAGGATTAGACGATGAAACTCAGACAAATAATTCTCCAAAAACAGAAGCAAATAGAATAGCTTTACAAAAAGCAAAACGCGGTGAAGATGAACAGACCGATGTATCTAATGAGATGATAGCTTTAAATTGGGATGATGTAGGAGTTCTATCTATTTTTGCTTTAGATAATGGAAAACAAGATATTGCCGAGCTTAGAGAGTTATTATTAGAACATGCTCCTGAGGCTGAGGCTGTATTTAATAAATTAAAGGAGATGGAAAATGGATCCAGATTCATCAAAACTTCACAAAGTAGCAAAGATAGATATTCAAGACACGATAGCGTACAAAAAGACGAGGGAAACAGTTCTGGAGGCATTAGGCAGAGCGAGAGAGAAGAAAGAAAATCAGATACCGGACAGCGAGCCACTTCCAGGAACAGCCGTACCAGACGGGTGGCCCCGATTCAACGTAGGAGAAACAGTCGGTCCACTTAGTGGATGGAAGATGGAGGTTATGAGTGTTGATGTTATAAATCAAACAATAACTCTTAAACCTCATTCTAAGGCTGGAAAGAAAAACAGAAAATTTACAAAGAAAAAAAGAAAGAATAGTAAGAGAAAATGATAAAAAAAATTAAAATTAGAAATAAAATTACAAAACTCTATTTACTAAATTTTTTATTACTACAATGGTTTTGTATAAGATTAGTTAGAAAATGTAAAAGATATGATAGTAATATGGATAGAGGAGATCCAACTATAATAATTAATGATAAAGGTATATGGATCCAAATAGGTTTGGGAATAATTTTTGTACTTCCATTAACTGGTTGGTGGTCTGATTATATTTGGATTTGGAGGAGAAAATGAAGAGAATTTTAGTTACTGGAGGATGTGGTTTTGTTGGTTCATATGTTGTTGATACTCTCGTTAAAAGAGGTCATGAAGTAATTGTAATTGATGATATGTCTACCTGTTGGCTAGATGATGAAACTGGTACTAAACCTAAATTTAATAATCCCAAAGCTCATTATCTATATCATAATGTTCAGATGATAAATCAGTATAAGGATAGTTTAGACGAAATAGATTCTATAATTCATTTAGCAAAACGTCATCCTATTGAAAGAGATAAATCATTATTTGAAAATACGTGGGAGGGTTTTGTTGCAGGTGGTCTAAGATTATTATATTTACATATAAAATTAAGATCTAAATTAAAAAGGTTCATTACAGTTGGTAATGTTAATAAACTTAATGAAAGAAAAAAGATGCTACCTAGTTCTGTAATGGAAAAAGCATTTTCTGAGGTATTAAAATATAATCATCTACCTCCTTATTTAGGCTGCTATACATTATACTTTCCAGAACTCGTTGGTGAACGTCGTTTAACTGAATCTATAATTCAACCTAATATAGAAATAGATCATGTTTTTATAGCTGCTAAAATAATTTCTGATTTAGCAGATTCCACTTCAAAACATAATAAAGAGTCTGAATTATATCCAAGAGGAAAATAATGAAAAATAATGACTCATACTCGGTTATAAGAAGTAGCACATTATCTTGGCTATTAGAGAAGGTTCGTCAAGATGATAATTTAAGAGATATTCCAGAGGAGGTTGCTATTGATCTTGGTAAAGCGATTAAAACAGGCGCTGTTAAAGTTCAATCTATAGAAGAAAAATTGAGAACTTTGGGACCTGTATTGTCTATAGAACAACATATTCAATTTTTACTCGAAGATAAAGATATTGATTTACCAAGTGATCCATCAAGTTCTAAATTTTGGAATTTAGTCGTTAATGTAGTTCATAAAATGCTTATTAATGAGGCTGAGGGCGTATTAACATTAATTGGAGGAAATGAAAATGGAAAATAAAAAAGTAACTACGAGAAGAAAAACACGTAAGGAATTGGAAAAGAAGATAGATGAAATTTTTAAAGGATTACAAGAAATCAGAGTACTCGGTGCTAATCTTGAAATTAAAAAACGTGCTATTATTGAAAAGAGGGTAGATGAACTTGAAAAAAATAAAGTTCAGCTTGAAAGTCATATTAAGACATTAGAGACTAATTTTGCTTCTGAAACAGAGAGAACTAATGCACTTGTTACAACTTCTAATCAATTACTTAGTGCTAATAACGCTGCTTATATTGTAATTAATTGCTTTGAACGTTGGTTAGATGATAATCATCCTAAATGGGATGATGGATATCGTAAGGATGCTGAAAAGAGAAGTGATTTATTAAAGGAACGTGCAGGAATAGCTGCTGTTGTAAATGAACGTGGGGAAACAAATCCTGCTATTCTAAATCAACTTGCAGAAAGACTAATTATAATTTCAAAAGACGTTGGTACATATGCAGATGATATACCGATGATTATGTCTATTTATATGAAATCAAGAAATATTGAAAGAGCTGAGGCTTTACTTAATGATGTTCGTAGTTCTAAAATGGAAATTTCAAAACAAACTGATTTTTTACTTACTAAACTTGAAGACGAACTTAAAAAGAGAACTCTTGAACCACTAAAGATGCCTCCTCCTAATGAGAGAAGAATTATAACTAGATAATTCTTTGGAGTAATTATGTCAAAGTTTACACCTTCTGGGAGGGGAAATTCATTCAGATCAAAAAGATCAAGTAATGATATTGCTCCTGGTACATTATTTGGTAAAAAGAGAATTTCTTGTCTTAGATGTAGTAAAGAATTTTCAATTTCTTTATTAAGAAAAATACCTCCGAATGAACCTCCTGAAATTCCCCATATTTATGCTTGTTTAAATTGTCTAACTGATGAGGAGAAATTATGTCAGATCAAAATTATGAAAGAGCAGTAGATAAAGCTATTGAAAGTGTTAAATCGATAGCAGAAAGAGATAGGCAATTTATTAATGAATTTGGAAGTTGGAAAAGGCCAGATTTTGCTATTTGTTATAATCTTGAGAAAATGAAGAATTTAATAGTATGGATTAAATATGATCAATTTACATCGATAGTAGATGTAGCGCCATTTATTAAAAATCTTAAAGAGGAAGATCAGTTTATTGCCGGTGAAATAGCTAAATTTTGTCTTGATGACATTAAAGGTCTTGCGGCGACTGATCATAACTTAAATAAATTTAGATTACTATTCATCAGACGACTTGATGCATGTGGTTTTTAAGGAGAAATTAAATGAAGTCATTTAGTGAAAAACAATCTATTCCTATTAAAAGTGTTTTTACTAAAACGAGTGATACTTTAGATAGAGTATTTGCTAAATTTGATTTCTCTAAAAGAAATTCTAAGATTGAAGGAAAGAATGGAGTTGTCTTCGAACAGGATAATGTTGAAGCACCAAAAGAATGGAGTGATACTGCCGTTTGTATAGTTGCTTCTAAATATTTTAGAGGGCGATTAGGATCAGACGAAAGAGAAACATCTGTTAAGCAATTAATTTCAAGAGTAGTTAATACAATAACAGAATGGGGTGTTTTAGATAATTATTTAAATGATGATCAATCTAAATCAAATTTTAGAAATGAATTAGCTTATATCCTAACAAGTCAGCGAGCTGCATTTAATTCTCCTGTATGGTTTAATCTTGGTAATGAGAAAGAACCACAATGCTCGGCCTGCTTTATAAATTCTATTGAAGATACTATGGAATCTATTTTAGAATTAGTAAAGACTGAGGGTATGATATTTAAAAATGGTAGTGGTGCAGGTGTTAATCTGTCTCCTATAAGAGGCAAGGAGGAGTTTTTATCTCAAGGAGGTAAAGCGTCAGGGCCTATCTCTTTTATGAAGGCATATGATGCCTCAGCCGGTGCCATAAAGAGTGCTGGAAGGACAAGACGTGCAGCTAAGTTAATTCAGCTCAATATAGATCATCCAGATATAGTTGAGTTTATAACCTGTAAAAAGAGCGAGGAGGATAAAGCAAGAAAATTGGTTGAAGCAGGTTATGATAATGCGATAGATGGCGAGGCTTATGCATCTATATTTTTTCAAAATGCAAATCATTCTGTAAGAGTTACAAATAAATTTATGGAAGCTGTTAATAAATGTGAATCTTGGCCTTTAATTTCCCGTAAGACAGGAGAAATAATTGCAACTATTGACGCTGATAAATTATTTAATCTAATAGTAGAGAACGCTCATGCTTGTGGAGATCCTGGACTTCAATTTGATGATGCAGCTAATGACTGGAATACTTGTCCTCATGACGGTAGGATAAATTCTTCTAATCCATGTGCAGAATTTATGTTCTTAGATGATAGTGCTTGTAATTTAGCATCTATTAATTTAATGAAATTTTTAGATGATGATAATAAATTCCTTATCCAAGAATTTATTCATACTGTAGAGATATTAATACTCGCTCAAGATATTTTAATTGACCGCGCTAGTTACCCAACAGAAAAAATTAAAGCTAATAGTATAAAATTTCGTCCATTAGGTCTTGGATATACTAACCTCGGTGCTTTTCTAATGTCAAATGGATTAGCTTATGATAGTGATGGAGGTAGAGAATATGCTGCAGTTATTGCCGCTTTAATGACTGGAGTTGCTTATAGAAGATCTTCTGAAATAGCAAGACAGTTAGAACCTTTTAAAGGGTATCAAAAAAATGCAGCGGCAATAAATTCTGTTATTAAACAACATCATAATGTTTTTTTTAATATAAATTATAAAAATCTTACATATAATATTGATATTTTTAATATTACTGCTGAAATATGGCGAAAATTAGTTAGTTTTGGTCATAATAATGGTTATAGAAATTCTCAGGTAACTTTACTCGCTCCTACTGGTACGATTTCGTTTATGATGGATTGTTCTACGACGGGAATAGAACCTGATATTTCTCTTTTAAAAGTAAAAAAGTTAGTCGGTGGTGGGGTTTTAACATATGAAAATCAATATATTAAACGTGCTCTTAAAACATTAGAATATTCTAATAATGAGATTGAAAGAAGTATAGAATATTTAAAAGAACATGGTACATTTGCAGATCATGATGAACGTGTATCTCCTTTAACAGGAGAACATTCTGAAGTATTTGATTGCGCTATTAAATGTGAAGGAGGATATTCTATATCATGGAAGGGGCATGTTCTTATGTTAGCTGAAGTTCAGCCTTTTCTTTCTGGATCTATTAGTAAAACGGTTAATGTTTCAAAGGATGCAACGCTTGAAGATATTTCTGATATTTATAAAACAGCTTGGTCATTAGGATTAAAAGCAATAAGTGTATATCGTGACGGGTGTAAAGAATCTCAACCTATGACTAGTGGTTCTAAAAAAGAAAAATTATATTCAGCTTCTAATAATGATAAACAGATTAAGTTAAATTTAACTTCAGAAGAAATAATTGGGCGTCAAAAAATGCCTCAGAGCAGAAATAGCCTAACACATAAAATTAATATCGCTGGTCATGAGGGATATATAACAGCCGGTATGTATAATGATGGAAGGCTAGGAGAAATATTTATATGTATGGCAAAAACTGGAAGTACTGTCTCAGGATTACTTGATGCTTTTGCTACATCTACATCTATTGCTTTACAATATGGAGTACCTTTTAAAGTATTAAGAGATAAATTTATTAGAACTCGTTTTGAGCCAAGTGGTTTTACTTCAAATTCTAATATTCAAGGTATTGCGACATCAGTATTAGATTATATTTTTAAATGGTTGGATTTTGAATTCCCAAGTGGTATAAGAGTTGAAAAATTAACTGAATCTAAATTAAAAGATCATCCTATTATTATAAAAAAATTCAAAAATACTAAAATTTCTTCTTCTGGTTTACCATGCAGTGACTGTGGTGATATTATGCAACCTAATGGAAATTGTCATGTATGTCCTACATGCGGAACTACAAACGGTTGTGGTTAAATAAAACTACTCATATTTGGATATATAAAGAAAAGAGGTTTTAAATATGAAAAAATTAGTTCCAGCAGGTTTAACACCGGCAACTATAAAATTAATAAGAAAGTTTTGTAAAGATCTTCAAGGCAATGGATATACCGTTATTGAGGCATCTTTGATTCATGGAGATATCCCAATTGCAAGTGTTAAAGCTTCAGATAATGAAAAACCCGTCGAAACTTTTCTTAAAGGCTGTAGGTTAATGCTAAGTTCATCAGAGGAGATTAATTGTAATGATAAAATATCTCCAGAGGAGGCAGAGACGATTTCTGCTGCACGTTTAACAGCTAGGGTTGCCTTAGAAAAGCTATTAGTAGATGATAGTGATTTTGTCGGTGGTAAGGCTCATGGTCAAATGGCAGAATCTGTAAAAGATCAAGAGGATATTCAAGATTCAATAGATGAGGATTAATATGAGTAGGAAGTCATTCAAAGAAATATCCTCTGAATTAGCTGCTACAGCGCGGATTAATTTTTCTGGTCTAGCAGCTGATTTTAAAAGATTTGAAAAGTTAATTGAAAATAGTTTTATTGAAACTTTTAAATCTATTACTCCTTTTAAAATTCCAAGACTAAATTGGGATAATCATTGTATGCTTCACGCGCACCTGATGGCTACTAGATCAACTTGTGATAGAGGTCCAGAGCTATTATTTGATAGAGGGCGTCATGGAGTTGGTTCTGTAATAGTTACAGATAACAGGATAATAGCAGCCGGTTACAATGGCTCTGCTCCTGGTGAACCTCATTGTAATGTTATAACTTGTGAGGATTGTAAAACTGAATATGATGTTAATGAGGTTCGTTTTAGAAAAATTAAGAATATAATTCCTAATGACGGATCTCAGGTATCTTATGGGGTTTGTGATAATTGTAAAAGCAGAAAATTATACGGTGGTCATATGATGGTTAATAATCATTGTGTAAGAACTCTCCATGCAGAGGAGAATGCACTTTTACAATGCTCTACAGATGGAAATTCTGCAGTCGCCGCAACAGTATTTACAACTGCTAGTCCTTGCTGGGATTGTGCAAAAAGGTTAGCTCGAATAGGGATCTCCAGATTAGTTTATGCAGAGGATTATCAGTCTAGATATGGTTTATCTAGCGCTGCTTATTCTTTATTAAATAGGGCTGGAGTAAAGGTCATTCATCTAGATGTTAGAAAAGAAATAAAATTTTAAGGAGAATTTTAAGATAATGAAAAATATTGAATTAGTAGTTGTAGAACCACATTGTGAAATAATTAATCCATTTAAAGAATATCTTTCATTAAAGCAATATATGGATTGTTATTTAAAACTAATAGAGGAATGTGGACGTGTTTCTCATAAAAGTGAAAAGAGAATGAAAGATGGATCCTCTATTCCATTTGTTCGAAAAATAGCTATTAATTATGGTCATGAAAGTATTTTAGAACATGCTCAATTAAATGTTTGTTTTATTGGTAGTAGATCAATGAGTCATCAATTAGTCAGACACCGTCTAGCTGCATATACTCAAGAGAGTCAGCGATATTGTGATTATTCTAATGGTAAAGAAGATGATAAGAGGTTAAGTGTTATTATTCCTCCAAAGATTGGTAACGTAATGCCTGGATGCCTTATTAAAAAAGTAGATGATTATATCCAAATTTGGCACCCTAGTCAGCCGGTGGTGGATCATATCAAGAAAAATACTCCTCTTAAGATATATCTAACAAAAGCTCTTAATGCTTATGAAGGATACCTTACATTAAGAGATAAAGGGATCCCGTCTGAAGATGCTAGAGAACTCCTACCTAATTGTACTAAGACAGAGGTTTATACTACTTTTAATTTTAGAAATTGGAGACATTTCTTTCATATGAGATTAGATAGTCACGCCCAATGGCAGATTAAGAAAATAGCAAAAGAGGTTTTTGATTTTTTCAAAGAATATTGTCCATTAATTTTGGAGAATTTAAAAGACCATTCTGGTAAAGAACTCAAATGAGTTATTTAACTGCATTAATAGATGGGTGTGGTTTCGCTAAAGCCGCATACGTTCGCGGAAAATATCAACTCGCTCATAGATTTTTATCTCGTATTTTTAAAACAATAGAAGATAATCCAAATATAAGAATTATTGTTTGTTGGGATGCAGAAGATAATATTTCTAAACGATTGGAACGATTCCCTGATTATAAAAAGAGGAGGAGGCGCAAGCGTGAGATAGATGATAACTCAAGATATATCTTAGAGTATTTAAGAGAAATTCAAGAATTATATAGAGTTCTAATTTTATTAGGAATTGATCAGGCTTGGTCTAGTGGATGGGAGGCTGACGATGTAATGGGAACTTTAGCAAGAGCTATTCCTGATAAGCCAATGATAATTCTTACGAGAGATGGAGATATTCTTCAGTTAGTTAGAAAAAACGTTCATGTACTTCTTAAGATACAGCGTAATGAGAAAATTTACACCCCAGCTATTGTATTAAAAGAGAAGGGTTTTACAGCTGAACAACTAACAGATTGGAAGTCTATTGCCGGTGATGGTGGTGATGATGTTCCTGGTATTAGAGGAGTTGGAAAAGAAACTGCTACTGAAATAATTCAAAAATATCCTTCTATTACTAATGATATTTTATGTAAAAATTTTAATCGTTTTACATTTGGAGGTGCTGATTTAAGTAAGCGAGCTTTTAAGGCAATTATAAAAATGGGAGATCAGGAGGAGATTTTAAGAACTATGAGATGGCTTGTAGAATTACATAATGTTCCTGTAACTTTTAAGAGATCTTCTTTAGATACTGATAAAGCTATTGAAAGTTTAAAGTTAATGGGTTTAAGAAAAGCTGCTATTAGGGCGAAGGGCATTTTAGGTGGATAATATGGAAATTAAAGTAAGTACTTGGTTAATTAATAGATTTAAATATCAGAAAATAGCTAAGTCAATTGAACCTATTTCATTAATAGAAACTAAGTTAAAATGGTACTGGTCTGCTCTTTATTGGATTGGTGTAATTTTTACTTTAGGTCTATTAATATTTGCAATGTCTCATAGAAAATTTATGAATGAATTTGCAACTACTCTTATAACTCGTCAAGGATATCCACCTTCATGGAAGACATTATCTATTAGAGTAATAATCCATGAGTGTAGACACACTACACAGGCTGTTTTCTTCGGCTGGCTACTCTTTCCTATCTCTTGGATAAATAGAAGGCTTAGAGGATGGCTGGGACTTCCATTTTTCACGCTATTTTATTTTGTTCTGCCATTTCCTATTTATTTTGCCGCTGGAAGGTTTTATTTGGAGCTTGATGCTGATAAGAAGTCTTGGAGGGAGTGTTTAAAAAGTGGTGTAAAAACTCCTAATCAGATTAGAGAACATGCAAAGAGGAGGGCTGAACGTTTATCTTCTGGAGATTACTTCTGGGCTTGGCCAAAGAGTTTGTCATTAAGATCTTATAAAAGAGCTGCTGAAATTATAATTGAAGAATATTCTTATCAATTAGCTAAGAAAATAAAAAATATAGAGGATGATTTTAATGTCAAGCTTCCAAAGATTAATTAATAGGTTACATTGGACAGGTCATTTAATGATAATAAAGGAGTTTACTTTAAAACGTGCATGGTCTTTGAGTGGTAGTTATTTAAAGGTAGTTAATAGGTACTCGAAAGAAGGGCAATGAAAAGAAAAGAACGATTATTAAAAATAGTTGAATCTGGTTTAAATTTTGAATTACCTAAAGATATTCCAGATAAAATTATGGTTTTTTGTAATGACCTTTTATTAACTCCAGAGATTATAGATTACTATATAGGAGATTATAAAATTAAAGATGGCGTAATAAGTATGCTTAGGACTTGCGCGCCAGATAATCTTGATCTTGATAATCTAACACTAATAGATTCTATTACTGGTGCTCGGTGGGTATTAAATACAATTAATTTTTCTTGGATAAAATTATGAAGTTAATAGTAATAATGTGTATCTTAGAAAGTCTTGGTATTTCTAATCCTAATGAGAAGGCTATACATTATTGGGATTGGTCATATGAATATCCAAATATACCTTACACGATGGCAATAGCTACTGGATGGCATGAGAGTAAATTAGAGCATAAAAGATTTATAAAACCTAATAAAACAAATGACGTCGGAATTATGCAGATTAATATTAGGAACTGGAGCTATCGTTGTAAAGGGAAATGTAATCTTAAGAAATTGAGATATAATATAAAATTTGGATATATGATACTCAATTATGGATATATAAAAAGTAAAGGTAAAGATCCACTCTATTATTATAATTCTGGTAATAAACAACATAAAAAAAGTGTTAAGAAAATAATGAATGAAATAATTAAAGTAAAAAATATTTGTCAGGATTTTTATAAATGAATATAGAGCATATGCATGTATCATGTTTTTGTCCAATGGAGGCAAAAGAAGAAAGTAGAGGATGGATTGTAAATACTAATTGTTACATTGGAATTGGTAAAGGAATGTATCCAAAAGATTTAATGGAAAGATGCGTTAGATGCCCTATAAAGAGGCGTTATTTGGCTAAACAGAAGAAATTGAGAGAAGCAAAAGAAAATGATTGTTAAAATAGCAACTATATTTGCTTTAATATGTTTTGTTATACTCGCTATAATATCGATTCTTTTTATGATATTTACATTTTTTGAAAGAGAGAAGGATTGTTTGAAAAATGATAAAGGCGAATATAAATGATAGTTAAAAGCAAAAGACAGAATTTTAAACTTTTTAATGAAGGTGCTTATGGTAATCATTTAAGAGTTTGGACTTTAAAAGAATATGAAAATTCTTCGTTTAATAAATTAGTAACGATAATGTACAGAGGCCCATTTTCAGGAGGTCCTTGTCATTATGATATTACTAGATCTCAGGTTCCAATAATTGTACGTGAGATAGAAGTAAAAGGATTTTCGAGAGACGATTTATTAATCTATGAGTCAGCTCAAGATGATAAAATAGTTATTCAAGGAGAGTATTTAAATTCAGCTCCTGGTGCTTTTTTCTTCTCTACTTGTAAATATAAGATGAGACATGCTTTAAAAATAGATGGAATTAATGTATCATCTATTCGTGGACGTATTATGTTAGAGGGTGTAATGACTCCAAGCTCGTGGGAGGATTTCAAAGCCTTACTCCTTCTATATCCAGATCATGTTATTGAACTATCAGTCTATTCAAATAACGTTGGTTATTTAGAAGGCCGTAATACTGTTATTTGGGAAGTCAGATATTATTAAGGATTAAATAATGAATAAAACGATTAAACTCAAAAAAGCTATTTCTGATATTGGTTATAAAACTAATATCAGAAAAGGCAAGGGTACTGCTCTTATGAGTTATTCGATTACTATTATTATTAAGAACCCTCCTAATATGTCACTTGATCAAATTTGTAGTATAAAAATATCTGTTAGAAATGTTGCTAAGAAATTTATAGATAGATCTTATAATATTAACATACGTTTAAAAGATGATAATGGGTTTAATATACATCCATGTAAAGAACATGTTGATATCATGCCTAAAGATTGCGCTGATGCACTGCGAGTTTATATGGATTACTATGGTTTAAAACATGATAAGGAGAAAAAAATGTTAAATGAAAAATTATATAATCTAGTTTGTCCCTCAAAAAATGGTAAAGGAAATAAGAGCTATCTAAATATCATAGATAGAGATATTAGAGGAGCACTTATTGAAAATGAAATTAAGAATTTTGATGGGATAACACTTATTGAAATTAAAAACAATAAGGCAAGAGAACTTAGTGTCGTTGAGATATCAAAAATAGTTAGTCCTGTAACTAAAACAATCGTTACATGGGAACTAACGGATCAAAGTTCAATTGTTAAGGTTTAATAATCAATTAATTGATACTGGAGAATATCTGATGATATCGGATGCCGGTAAATTATATTTAGTTAGTAAAGAATTTAATTGGTTTAATAATAGATCAGTAGATTCTAAACTAATTCAAAAGAGTATTTATATTTTACAAATAATTGGATTAGATACTCGTCATTTTTACGGATGGTATACCACTGGACCTTATTCATCTGATTTATCTAAAGACATTTTTGATGTTAGCTATAACATAGACTATTATAGTAATGAAATTAAGAATTTTGAATTAAGTGATAATGCAAAAGAAGTAATTTGTAAATTTCAGAGAATATTCGTTTTTAATATGTATAATGATTTACTACTAGAGTTCGTTGCGTCTATGATATTCCTTAAAAAATATTATCCTAATTATAGTGATGCTAAAATAATTAGGAAATTAAAAGAACAGAAACCAAAGTTTAAAGATAGATCATATGATTGCTATTTTAATGCTGCTTTGATTAGAGTAAATAATGTTTTAAATGTAGGTAAACATGATAGCAATGTAAGTAAATCATTAGTGTAAAAAGGAAAAGAAATGAAAGTAATTAAAAAAGGAAAAGATATAAATTTTAAATGGAGTAAAGAACTTACTTGTACTGGAATAGATGGATGTGAGGCTATTCTATTAGTTGAATATTCTGATCTATTTAAAAATTATTTTTCACGCCGTGATAATATTTATACGGTAGCTTTTAAATGTCCTGAATGTGGACAAATCGTTTCATTAGGTAATTATTCAGAATTACCTTCTAATGTAGTTGAATTTTTACCACATTCTTATCAGCATTTTTTAAAGGGTAAAAATAGAGAAGTTATGGAATTATCTCCTGAAACATATAAGGATAGATAATGATTCGCCGTCCAGAGGATATTGTAAAAGTAAAGGTAATTACTGTTGTAGGTTGCATTAGATGTCCTTTTTTAATAAATCGATATACGTTATCATTTTGTAAATTAGCAAAATCATATATTGATGATAATAAATTTATTTCCCATAGATCTCCTAAAGATTGCCCTTTAAAAAATTCAAACATAATTGTTAAGATGGAACAATAATATGAAATTTGATAAGAAAGAATTTAATACTAGAGATCTATTAGCTAAAGAATATGATACTCTAAAATATTTTATTAGATTAGGTTTTGATGATAGGGTCAGAAAATCAGTAAAGGAAATTCAACTAATAATATCTATGTTAAAAATAGATACTTTCAATGCTAAAATTAGCGGCACAGAGATACTTAATACACCTGAAGGTGTATTATTACTAAAAAAGATAAAAGATCAGTATAGGAGGATTGAGGAGGGCAGAAAGTCATTTGATAAATGGAAAAGTAGATCATATGAAAATGAACTCTATAAAACGATAGAAGGAATTTCTGCAATAATAGATCGTATAATTCCTATTGACTTTGATTTAATAAATGACATAATAGTATTATCTGGTAAAATTAAAACTTCATTAGTTTATCTAATTAATGAATTAATTTCTCGTGGATTAAAGAGGATATTCTTATATTGTAATAAAGATGATACTAGATATTTTAATAATAGAATGAAGGATAATGTAACAATTTTTAATTCTAAAGATGAATTATTTGAATCTTTGATTACATATGGAAAATATCCGCCTAGACAATTCGTTATAAAAGTATTGGAAGGTTCAATAATTTCAAAAGATGAGTTAAAGAATTATGTTCAATCTGGTGTTAATTTAGCTAATTCTCAATTAATTATGACTGTTAATAGAGGTGATTTTTATACTAAACAAACGATTCATAATTTTTCTGAGATAGCGCGTTATTCATCTATAATATCATTAGAAAGTTTATTTGAAAATGTTCCATGTATATTAGTTGGTGGAGGTCCATCGTTAGATATTAATGTAGAGCTATTAAAATCTGTAAAAGGTAAAGCTTTAATAATTGCAATTCATAGATCTGTAAAAACTCTTTGGAAATTTAATATTATACCTGATATTGTAATTGTATGTGATCCTATGGATTTAAGTATGCATTTTGAAGATGTACCTATGAATAAGATTGGTGCATTTATTTTAGGTTCGAGTGTTAATCCAAATCTATTTAAAATAAATGCCCCAGTATTTTTCACATTTGATACCGGTTTAACAGAATCTATTTATGAACTATTTAATGAAGATACTTTTCTTGGAGGAGCTGGAACTGTTACGACCGTTGCTTTTAATTTAGCTCTTTTCATGAAATGTAATCCAATAATGTTAGTAGGTCAAGATCTTTCTTTTAAAGGTGATAGGTATTATTCGAGTTCAGCGGTTAATGGTAATAAGAAGGTAGTAGATAAAAAAGAGTATTTTAAAGTACCGTCATGGGATGGAAATGAAGTGCTTACATCTAATCTATTTAAAGCTTGGATTAGTTGGTATGAACTAACTGCAGCCTCATATAACGATGGATTTAAACTTCTTAATTGTACTGAGGGTGGTGCATATATTAAGGGTATGGAGCATATTAAACTCTCTGACGCTATAGATAAATATGTTAAAGAGGATGTAGATTTAGAAGGTCTTTTAAAAACTGCTTCTAAATGCAAATCTAAACAGCGTACTAAATTGATTAAAGATCATCTTAAGATAATATTACAATATATTCAAAACACATTAATAATAATTTTTACAATTCAAAAGATGGAAATTCCTAAATCTATTGATAAATTAAATAAATTAGAAAATACTGTTTTTGAATTATATTCTAAAATTTCATTTATTAGAATATTGAATATCATAGAATTAAAAAATGCTAAAGAAGAAATTTTATATTCAAAAACTATTGAAGATAAATTTAAATGTCTTTTAAAAGTATGTAACATTATGCAATCATCTATTACTATAATCAAGAAATACTATACAGACAGTTTAAGGAGATTGAAATGAAAGTCATTAAAGTTGGAGTTGTTGATAATCAGGAGTGGAAAAAAGAATTAATCTGTAGTGGTCGCGGAAATGGAGAGTGTGGTTGCGGATCTACTCTATTAGTTGATAGAGGGGATCTCTTTAGAACTGAATTTGGAATTAAAGGGAAAGTAAGGTTAATAACGTCAGAGAGTAAATATGATACTTACGTTACATTTAGATGTCCCGTATGTGGGATAAATACAGATCTAGATGCTAAAGAGCAGGATAAATTTGATTATTATCGTTATATGAAAAATAAAGAAGAAAAGACAGATGCAAAGAGAGTTAATACTATTAAAATCAAATAGAGTTGATTTATATAAACTCTCTAAAGAAAAGGTAATTGACATCTATTGGGATCATGAAATCACTATCTCTATTCTCGTTGCTAAATATAAAAAGAGTAGACCTGAGTTATTTTCTAATAGAGGGATCTTATCTGATATTGATAGAGAGAAATTAACTACAGCTCTATGGGGTAGAGTAAATTGTCTTCAACGTTTAAACATAAGGTAATACTATCGTTAGTGTGATCTGTAGGTTTTCATGGTACGTATGTAAGTATTTACTCTCTATGATCTGTAGGTTTTCATGGTACGTATGTAAGTAAATCGTTAGTGTGATCTGTAGGTTTTCATGGGAG
>PJEL010002004.1_pt1 | contig 19343 bp, 21 predicted proteins | sample 1853271 | NCBI WGS metagenome assembly PJEL01 (sample SAMN08108733, study PRJNA415343) | Invertebrate metagenome, whole genome shotgun sequencing project. | host: Globobulimina | place: Sweden: Gullmar Fjord | collected 2015-08
TAATAGCGAAAAAGTGAGAATGGATGACTCTGCTATCACCTGCTGATTTTAACCGTTAATCAATGTATATCTCAAAAATCATGAGTACGTTTAATCTTCAATTTCCACATTCAAGGAACAAGTTCATGATTTCAAAACTTCCATAGCTACGGCCCTTTCGACAGTCGTTTCCAGAGTTCTTCCGGGAATATTGCAGCTGCTTTTTCTCTTGAGATAATATTATCACCATCCTCCGATGTAAGCAGGCCACGCTCTACTACTATATCTCTAAATTCCAGTAGCTCATCGAGCTGGTCCGGTTTTCTTGGCCCTGGGATTATGGCATGCACCTGGGGCTGCGCGCATATCCAGATGAGAATCGTTGACACCATTGAAAGCGAGAGCGAGTAGCGGGTCAATAGCTCATTGATCGTTTTTCGCCAGACCAGAAACTTTAGGTCTGAATAATAAGGGTTTCTGCTCCGCATATCGTTTTTGCCGATCACTTCCTGTTCGGACTGTGTCGGCCCCTTTACCAGCAGACCCTGTTCAAGGGGTGAAATGATACAGTTGATGCACTCTTTTTCTCCTGAATGAAGGGTTGCGAAATTCCGGTGTACCGGATTGAAATGGACCTGGTGAGGGATGTCCTCTTCCTTTGAGAGGTAATAATATACATTTTGCTCTGACAGATTGCCCACACCCCAGTAACGAATGAGTCCCTCCTGCTGCAGTTCTTTTAATGCAGCGATACTCTCCTGAATAGGGACTTTAGGGTCGGGCCAGTGCAGCTGATAAAGGTCAAGGTAGTCTGTCTTCAGTCTGTCTAAGCTTTCATGCAGTTGTTGTCTCAACGCTTCAGGAGATCCCAAGTGAAGTACTTTTCTGTCGTTCCAAACGAGGCCACCCTTTGATGAAATGAAAAACTTCTCTCTGTTCGTTTTGATGACTTTCTGTAAAAGCAGTTCAGATTTGCCGTGGGCATAAAACCCTGCTGTATCAAAGTGAGTGATGTTGTTTTCGGCCGCTGAATGAAGGACCTTGAGAGAGTCCCTCTCATCGTGCGGGCCGAAGCCTTCTCCGCCCATGCTCCAGGTACCGATCCATAGCCAGGGGGTTGAGGCGTTCGCTGCGTCTTTAGGTAATAGAATTTTATTTGCTTTCATAGATTTATTATTTAGTGCTGATCCTTTCGTAGTCTTCTCTTGTTGGCTGCTTAACTCCCAGTCCAAATCTGTCATAAAGGGATTTTGCAAACAGGTAATCAAGGTGTTCGATGGAATCGGGGTGGTAATCGAATACCTTGTCCCAGACATCCCACCGTTCCATGCATAAGTATACAAGATTGTCCCGGGTGATATATTTATTCAGTTCGTTATATAAATGCTTGTACATGCTGACCCGTAATGGTTTTATATAGCGCACCTTGGCATCATCGCCGAGGACCATTTCCGCGCAGGTCAGTCTGCTTTCGGGATAGTTGTTCTCTATCTTCTTTTTCATCTCGGGATTGAAGCGGAGGCTGCCGATTGATATCCATGCAATCCTCTCAGGTGTGACTGCATCGAAGACTTTCCTGACGAGTTTTTCATATCCGTCTTCCCATCCGTCATGAACGATCATAGGGTCAAAGTGCAGGCCCGTAAGATACCCTGCCTCTGATGTTTTACGGAGTGCTTCAATCCTCTTTTCAAGCGGAGCGGTTCCTCGCTCTTCAGTCTCGGTGACGTGCTCTGTGTTTAAAGACCACGATACTACTGTTTTCCCGTTATGATTAAGGCCCAGAATAGGATCTATACAGTCCGATTTTGTTTTAAGCTCCAGGACAGCGTTGTCTATTGTGGAAAATTCCAGGATGAGTTTTGCGGCCTGGCCGGTTTTTATTTCCAGTGCAAGGCTGTCGCCGAGTTCCCATGTGCCGATGCGGAACAGCCGCTGCGGTTTTTGAGAGGTCTTTTCTTTAACTTCCATCATCAGAGTGTCAATGTCAGATACTGTCTTTGTTGTTCCGTCGGTCAGGTAGTTCTGGAGGAAACAGTATGAGCACTCGAAGGGGCAGTTCTGGATTGACCTGAGAACGTGTACATGGCAGCAGAGATATTTCATGTTAAATGTCGCACATGTATCCATGAAGTTGCCCTTTTTGGGAACTGACAGCAGATTGGTCTTGCCGTCTCTGTAATTAGTTGCGTTTGAAGTCATTGTGATTGAGGTTATAATTCGCCGAGGACTGTCTTGATTGCGTCACGGAGTGTGTCTGTTTGCAGTGAATTAAGGAGTGACTGCCACTTCTTTGGGTCACGAATATTTATCGTTAAATTTAAATTCTTGTTTTCGAGGGAAGAGTCCCAAGTGGCCCGGATTTCTCCGGGGAGATGCAGCTCCTCAATTGTTTTCGTTATCCTTGCGTTTGTTTCTGAGAGGACCGGGAACTGTTTTATGTGTATGGCCCTTCGCAGACGCTCTGTCTTCTCCCGAGGGCTCAGGGATGAGTCGAATATTTCCTGCACATCAGGATCTGCGAGGAAATCGTCTATGGTCATGTGTTCTCTTTTCAAGTAAGACTTCAAATTTGATGCGATTTCATCGAGGGTCGATGCGGTTAACTGCAAGGATGACTTCCACTGTATCAATCGATTAATGAGTTCCCGGGGATGATAGGACAGATTGAGCAGTTGTTTATAAGAGAACTTCTTTTCATGGCAAAATAATTTTAGCTCTCCAGGCATGTTATGGATTCGATCGCACTCACGGAAAAAATCACTATGGGGCTTGAATTCAAAGGGAATGCAGAGAGACTGCAGGATCCAGGATTCAGGAGCATTTAATGAATTCGCAAAGTAGACAAACTGAATCCTGTTGATGGCGCTTGATGCAATCACATGTCTTTTATTGCAAAGAATCAGGACAACGAGATCTGTAACAGGCGTTGGCTCAGGTAGAATCATTGCGCGAATCGTTGTCTCTTCGTTTTGCAGTGCATGCTGGACCCGCTTCATGCCATCAACCATGTGCAACTGCGCATTGCTGTCCTTATATAAGATGACCGGATATAGGATTCCTAGTGAGTCAAAAGAATTAATGTGGCAGGTCCGGTCAGGTGCTGATGCATAGAGATAGTCCCGGAGAGAAAATTTGCTATCATCCAGTAATATGTCGTTTATATGTACGGTCTGGATCGACATATCATATTGTAAATGATTAGGGACATTTTTTTGTTGTGAAAGTGAATTAGGAGAGGATTTACGATTTGAGATTTGGAACGACGAACTGCTTGCTGCCTACTCCTTACTACTTACTGTTGTTAATGCCGCGAGTATTTCCCTGCACTCCTGGGCATCTGTCAACTTATGTCTTTTCTCGTATCCGTTTATCAGAATTTCCAGTTTGTGTTTCAGCACACTACTGATTTTGTCTCTGAATATCGGCTCTGCTTCGTTTCGCAACAGAGCGGCCAGTGCTTTAACCCTGAGTCTGTCCATTACAGGATAGGTAGTGGATAGCTGATCATCGTGGCCGCCGTATTTATTCACGTTGAAGTTCCGTTCAAGTCCGACGGGGTGGTGCCGGGATATTTTAAGCCAGAGGTCGTAATCCTCACAGACCGGAAAACCCTCGTCGAAGTATCCATATTGAGTGAATAAATTGTTTTTCATCAGTACGCTGGACGGAGATACGAGGCACCTATGAAGCGATGGTTCAAATATCCATCCCCCGGTTTTTTCATGATGTTTGCGGGGATTTACGCGTACTCCATTTCGTATCCACTTTTCTTCTGACTGCATTATCTTGTAGAACGGGTATTTCATAAGGAATTCTCTTTGCACCTGTAACTTCTTTTTCTCCCAGGAGTCATCTGAATCCAGAAAAGCGATCCATTCGGTCCGTGCATGACGGACCCCTTCATTCCGTGCCTTTGAAGGTCCGGCATTTTCAGAAAGATATATGCGTGTGATACTGTCCCCGTAGGATTCAAGGATTTCCCGCGTCCCGTCAGTTGAACAGTCATCGACAACGATTATTTCTTCAGGTAAATATGACTGGGCTAATATAGAATCCACTGCACGGCGGATCGTCTGTTCACGGTTATATACAGGGATGATTGCCGTGATTTTAGAGGCGCCCTCTGATACGAATCTGAAGAGCTCTTTGAATTTCTCCTGAAACAGATCGAGGTGCTTGTTGAAATCATCTGCAGTATTATGGTCGGAATAGTCTGTGGCGAACTTCAGGCAGTGGAAGCTGATACCAGATTCGGCAAATACTTTTGCCTGTGCGTAGCATTCCATATCGACTGCATTATTCTGTCTCCATTGTTCAGGTACAGTATCGATTCGAGCATTCACTACGCTTATGAGAGAATGAACCTTTTCTTCATGAACAGGGGAGGGGATTGGCAGCCTGCTGTCGAGCGCTATCCTGTCCCCTGCCTCATTTGCTGAGTACCTTGGACTGATCCAACCAGCCAGAGAGTGACTTTTATCCAGAAGACCGCAGGTTCCAATATTAACAACAAATAATGGGGTGAGATTGTCCTGTATCCACAAGGCCGCCTCCTCACTTGCCTTAAGACCGGCTCCGGTAATTACGGTCAGAATACCTTTATGAGAGCTATGCAGCCGGCTCAGGGAGCCTGATTTTAGCGCAGCGAGGGAGTGGACAGGGATGTTGTGAGATTCCAGCCATTTCTTCGGTATTTCTTTTTGTAGAGCTGCCGTTATAACGAGTTGAATGCCGGTCGCAATTCCGGCTGATATAATGTTTTTCATGAGCGAATGATTATTTTATCAGACTGCTAATATAACTGTTTGAAATGGCGGGAAAGGCGGGAAACGCTGGAAAGGCTTCAGGGTAGTTTAGGGAATTTGATAAAATTCCGAATATATCTATAAGACATTATAAAGGAGGGAAATACGTTATGACATATAAAGATCTTTTAAGTAAATATGTTGGTCAGAAAGCCCATTTTGATCTGGGTCTGGAAGGGTTCTATCTTATTGATTTCTCGGGGTCGTCATATTCAAATGCCGTACTGCGAGAGGCGCAGGATGAATATGTAATCGTATTTGATGAAGTGGAAAAGCATAATCTGGTTCTGCCGTATTCCCAGGTTGTAATCAGGTTTAGTGATGAGAAAGAGGGGGAGAAGCAATAGCTTTCAGCTTTCGTACTTCTAGTTGCCTCTGATTTAAAAAGATGGTGGGCGTGAGAGGACTTGAACCTCCACGAATTGCTTCACTAGATCCTAAGTCTAGCACGTCTACCAATTCCGCCACACGCCCAAATCAGTGAGTGATAGATGCTGGTTTGCAAGCAACTTCTGGTCTATCACAATTTCTGAGTGTTAATTTTAAGGGATTTGGGGTAGTTTTGTCCATCTGATGACAGTTTAGGCTAAATTTATGTCAATGGAAAATATAAAAATTGACCAAAGGGTATGACTCAGCTTCAGTGAATATTTTGATTAGTTTCTTGAATTAGGACTGTTTTGATATAATGAATAATAGATTGGACAAGCGAATTAGTACTAATTATTTATTAGATTAAGGAGGTAGGAAATTAGACAGATATCAATTATTATTAGCGTTCTCCTGGCTTTATTTGTTTCTTCAACAGAAGGTGCGGATTGGGAATATTTTATGGAAAACAATAAGGGTGACAATTATTATGTAGACCTGGACAGTATTAAGTATACCTCTGCAGATATTGTCAGGATGTTGCAGAAAGTAGAACCAAAGGACTCTTCTAGTTATGCGTATGTGATCAGTAAGCAGGAGATGAATTGTAAAGATAATAAAATAAGGCTCTTAAAAGTAACCTCTTATGACAAGAAAGGTGAGGGTAAGATTACGCAAAAGGACAGTAAATGGCGGGACGTCAATCCTGAAGATATTGATGAATTACTACTGGAACTGGTCTGTAGTTTAAAGAAGCCCGTAAAATGACCATGAATTTTACTGTCTCTAAAATTCAGGCGGTTTAATGGTCTTTAGGTACAGTGTGTATATTAAATAATCTATGCTGTTCCGAATTCTTTCAGGTGTTGGTCAGGATAGTTTCATTATCAAAAAAGTGAAACGCCTCTTCAATTTCTAACTCACTTTTTAAACAGCTTTTAAACATATTAGCGGCGCAAGATGGATTACATGTCTCACAGGAACTGCATAGTGTCTCAATGTTGTTAAGGTATCTTTTTAAATCCATAAACTCCTCCTTAATATTCTTCCAAATATACTCTAAGAAAATATTTGCAACTAATATGCCAGTTCATGGTGCGTGGTTCTAACTTATTTAAACTATTAGAAACCGAATTCTTTTACTACTGCTGCATGTGAAAATATTGTCACGTGAAGGGGAAAAAGATGCCCTTAGGATCGATGGGGTATTGTGTGGCTTATTGCAAAGAAGAAGTGATTCTCAATTAAGTTGTCTCAAGATTTAGACTGAACTTGATCAATTAATAACATCATTAAGTTTTTCTGCCAGATCAGAGTTTATCTCTTTTAATAGTTCATATTCTTTAAGGGCAGACTTACCGTCGCCAGAATTGAAATATGAAATTCCCAGATTAAAATGTGCATCAGCGTCGCCGGGAACTGTTTGTATGACATGCCTGTATGCTTCTGCGGCTTTTTCGTGCAGACCCAGCCTGCTATAGGAAACGCCGAGGTGGAAGTATGCGTCCGCGTTGGAGGGGTCGAGGTATGCTATGCCCAGATCATTATAAGCAAAGTAGTGATCTGGTCTAATGCTGATAGCTTCTTTAAAGGCGACTATCGCTTCATTATGCTTTTCTGCTTTAGCGTAATTAAGACCTTCATTGTAGTATTTATTTGCTTTGTGAAGACTGCTGGTGTTCGAATTTATACCGGCCCTGGCAGTTTCAGGAAAAAAGGAAGTGAGCACGATGCAGCAGAGAGTGTAAAGGACTGTTGCACTGATAATATTGCGTGGAATCATGTTTCTCCTAACTAGAATGGGAAGTGTACGTAAGTCTAGCAGTGTAGAAAGAGAAATTAATGTAATTCGAACATGCGGATTATGTAAATGGGATCCAATGAGCTTATCAGTTAATGAAAAAATGATATCTCAATGCACAGCGACAACGGTACTTGGACGAGGGATGTGAAAAGCTGTTTTTTACTTCATCCTTGTTATGCCGCCGGTAAAGATAGCTAGTTGAAGCTGGAGTAGTTTCTTCTCTTTTCGAAGTTTTCTTTCTCTGAAGAACATATCTATTTTAGAGAACGGGCTTGCCCAAAGCTTCTTAGTAGTGTCCTGTGTCTTTATATTTAACATAGTAGTAATAGTTGACATATATACTTATTACGCAAGTTGCTTGCCAGTTTAAAGTCACTGAAATTAAAGGATTGTTTGAAAAGGCCTTACGTTAAATGTGTTAAAAATGCTACAGTTTCAATGTGATACTGACACTGCTTACGGGGGATTGAGTAGGGGAATGGTGTTATTTGCTACTAACTATTTAGGATCAGTATGGTAATATTAGAGATACTTAATTTTATAGAAAGGGGTTGAAAATATGATAAAAGTTGGAAGAAAGTATGATGAAAAAAGAGACTATCCGCGTATGAATATTGAGGCTGGTCTGACTTATTCCCGGTCACAAGACAATGGTCTTTGCGATGCGATGTGTAAAAATCTGAGTCATTCTGGGATCCTTTTTGAAACAGAACAGACCCTTTCTCCTGGTGAATCGGTTGTCTTTACAATGGATTCCAAAAACAGTAAATTTGTCCCCTTAAAGGCGAAGGCCGAGGTTATAAGAGTCAATCCTGCTAGTGATAAGTTTTCGGTTGCATGCAGAATAGTAGAGTATCAATAGAAATTATATTTTTTCTATTGTCTCAATTTTAATCCATCCGGCTTTTCCGTCGGGACGTTTTATTTTGCTCCAGTCTTTCTTCGATTGCACCACATATAGTTTGGTACCTTCATAGAGGGTGAAGTGTATAGTAGCGTTTTCAAAGGGCTCGAACCTGGCTTCAGTACTTTCTACGATTACCACTGCTTCCTTATCAATGAGCGATACCCTGTTAAATAGTGAAAACGCTATAAAGATAAAGATGATGAATAGACTTGAGAGCAGTGCATAAAATGATCTCCTCCTGAAAGGAATGAATAGCCTTACAATCATAAATAGTATTGTGACGATAAATATGGCTGATATGATCACTGTTAATTCATTAATAGACATGTTATTGAAAATGCCTGTAGCCTTTTTTGTCCAGGAGATTGATGTGTCAGCAGATTGAGTCATTAGCTGTGATAATGCAAATGTATAGTTTGATGAGAGATCGCTGTCTCTTGGAATGAGTCTTTTTGACCTCTCATAATTGAGGATGGCCTTACCTGTTTCTCCCTTTTTGAAATAACAGTTGCCGAGGTTATAGTAGAGGTTTCCGCTTTCCATGCCCTGTGAGAGTAGTTTCGAGTACTCGCTGATTGCTTCGTCATAACTTCCCTGTTCATAGAGAGTGTTCGCCTTATAAAAGACGTAACCTGCATCGCTGTTCTTATCCTGCTGGGCAGCGGCTATATCAGCAAAAATAATTAGGCTGAGTGCTATCACAGCGATTATGCATAGAAAGAGGTGTTTAATGGATCTTGTCATTTGTTCCTCTCCAGGCAGTCAATGACTTCTTTCAGATCAGTTAAAGAGACCTCTCTCTTTTGCGAATCGAGTTCAGCAGGTGCATATCGTGCCATATCGCACTCTCTGATAATGTTCTTGGTTTTTTCTACAATCGAAGCTTCAATATTCCGGCTTACCAGTAGCTGATCAACGTCTTCGACAGTTATCCCTCCTGCGGCAATGTGAAACCTGTTGCCGATGTACTCTCTCAGTGTCCTAAAGACAGTGTCGTAAAACTCCAGAGACATGTTCTTGTTCAGATAATCCTGCGCTTCTTTGATGCCTTTTCCTGCCTTGCGTGGCGCTTTCAGGCGGCGGGCATACCCGATGTCTGTGCTGAGCCTGTCACGGCGTTTTTTGCTTGTCAGCACTCCTGCAAACACTAAGACAGGTATGATTTGAAGAAGCAGAAACATCGGATTACTGTATAAGTAGTCTCCGATTTTCTTTATGCTGCCAGGGGATTCTTTTATGTAGATTATGTCACGCCCGAATGTTTCTTTTAGTAATGTCTTCCCAACGGTCTGCGGGGCACCCAGTATTGTGAGCGTCTCTTTTGTGTCTGACGTTGTAATGGTGATCGGAAATGGTCCCTTAGTTAAGATTATGTATTTGCCTGAAGCTGTATCGAAGTAGCTGAATTCTACATGAGGTATTTCTTTGACTGAGGGTGAAGTTGGAATGAGAATCTGTTCAAAGGTCTTATTACCGTCTACTTGGTTGGCCTGCGGCTCATAGGTTTTGAAATTGTCCGTGTTCTTCAGGGTTGGTCCCGTAACTGTGGCAAAATTGCCCGTGCCGGTTACAACTGACTTCATGGTAATGGGATCCCCTTCCTTAATTACAGTAGGCGAGACCTTAACGCTTATATTGAAATTGCCAACTGCACCGCTGAAATCTTTCGGTCTGTTCTCATTCGGCAACTGAAGTACGGTTAACGCAACTTCGTCGGTGTTTAGTTCTATTGGCTCGGCTTCATACCTCCCGAAGAACCCGTCAAAAGGATCACGAAAACCGGAGCGGCTTCTCTGTCTCTGCATTACAATGTTTGCGCTTAATGTGGCTGGGCCGAGCTTTAAGTCTCCTGCTCGTGTACTGAATAGGGATGTGTTGAATTCGATTACATCGTATACAGCGCCGCCTTGCCGTTCCTGATACTGCTTAGGCTTGCCGAACGCATCTACGGAAAACCCTTCATGGCTGAATTTGGGGTACTGGATGTCCTGAATACTGAGGCCGCTCACATAGAGCTTTATTGTGAGCGGGATGATCTCATTTATATATAATTTTACTTTTCCGGCTTTCATGGTCAAAAACAATTTGTCTTTGAGGGCGGCCTGGTGCTGTTGTTGCTGCTGATGGGGAGACCTGGCTTGGCCCGAATTGCCGTCAACTACCTCGATACTCAGCTGGTTTGAGACGTATGTGTCATTCTCATGGTCAATTGTAAAAGGGCCGACTGTGAATTTACCGGTTTTCAGAGGTATGAGCCGGTAGATGTGGGTTACTGAAGATGACATTCTTCCATTGACGATAGACATTCTTGTAGAAGGGCCCACATATCGTGACTTTAAGCCTGCGATATTCCCGAGGTCCAGGGAGGGGACGCTTTTTGAACCTTCAAAAATCAGACTGAGTTGCATGCTCTGTCCGAGCGAGACTATATTTCTATCTACCGAAGCTTCGAAGTTGAGCTTATCGGCAGACACAACTCCTGGGATCAATGCTGATGTAATAATGAGTACTGAGAGTATGATGCGTAATATATTAATCATTTAGTAATTGCTAATCTGTTATTGAAAAGATATTTTACCAGTCTTTTAGTACCCTTGAATTATACCCCTTCTTGCTTTTCTGTAAATTGTCCATCGCTTCTTCCTCTGCGAATGCGTCAAGCAGCATCCGCGCCTCCTCAGGGGACATTTCACCCGCCTCTTCTTCTCCAGGAGCGTTGGCGTCCTCTTGTCCGCTCTCCTGATTATCTGCCTGGTCTTTCGCTCCCTCTTTTTCGTCTTTCCCTTCCTGGTTTTCTTGCTTATTTTCCTCTTCCTGCTGCGCTTCTTTCTTTTCCTTGTCTTCCTCTGACTCTGACTGCTCACTTTCCTGCTTATCCTGATTTTCTTGCTCTTTCTGATTTTCTTCTTTTTCTTTTTCTTTTTGTTCTTTCTTGTCTTCCTGTTCCTGCTTCGGCTGGTTTTTTATTTTCTCAAGTAGAATTTTGAGTTCTTTGTCCACGATTTCAAAATTGTGCTTCGCATCTGTATTCTTCTCGTCCAGCTCTATGGCCCGTTTGTAATAATCGAGAGTCTCCTGGTAAAGTTTGGCTGCACCATTCATGTCGGATTCAACTGTAGCGCTTCCGAGTTTGTACTTGGCATTCGCAATATTGTAGGCGGCATCAGCCTCAAGGTCCGGATTCTCCGTGATCATTGAACGAGTAAAGGCCTCAGCAGATTCCTGAAACTCCCCTTTCTGAAAAAGTGCAGCCCCTAGGTTAAAATTAACAATATCTGAGTCAGGAGACATTTCCTTCGCCTCCTGATACATACGCACAGCTTCATCGTATTCTCCCTGTTGATAGAAGGTATTTCCTTCCTTAACTGCATTCGCAGGCGATTCAGCAAGAGCATACGAATGATTTATTAGTATGTAAGTAAATAATGATATGTATAAAAGTAATTTTTTCATGATTCGTATTTAGTAATTGTTATTCTTCTTTCCCTCACGAACGCTTCAATACAGAGCAACAGCAGTGCCAGCAGCAGTGGTATTTGAAATCTGTCATGGAATTTTTTAACCATTTTATTCTCAGTCTCTTCCTTTTCCAACCCTGCAAGCTTCTCTTCGTATATTGTGACGAGTCCGAACTTGGTGCTTGTTGCCTTTACGTAGCTTCCTCCTGTAGTAAGGGCTATTTCTTGAAGGACGGATTCATCCAGCCGGGTCTTGACGACATTGCCCTTCCTGTCTTTTAAGTAGGTCCTGTTACCTGCAGAGTCAACAACCGGAATCAGCTCTCCGTCTTTTGTGCCTATCCCGATGGTGAATATTTTAATGCCCAGATCTTTTGCCTCTTGAGCCAGCTTAAGGGCGCTGCCCTCATGGTCTTCACCGTCGGTGATGATGACGAGCACTTTGTGTTTCTTTATCCCGCCTTCGTAGCTCTGAATGGCGGCTTTAATTGCACTTGTAAGGGATGTCCCGCCTTTAGGGATAATGTTGACATCCAGAGCGTCGAGTGAGAGCATGAAGCCATTGTAATCAATGGTCAATGGGCACTGGGTAAAGGCGCTACCCGCAAAGGCGATTAATCCGACCCTGTCTCCTCTTAGCTTTTTAAGCAAATCCTTAACTGCAAGCTTTGAACGCATGAGCCTGTTCGGCTTAACATCCTCTGCGAGCATGCTGTTTGAAGTGTCAATGGCAATCATTATGTCGAGACCGCTCCTCTTAACCTCCTGCCACTCAAAACCCCATTGTGGACGCATGAGCGCCAGGATTATGAAAAATATGGAGGCCCCGATAAGCAATCCCTTTGTCCGGTGTTTCTTCTCATTGAGCGAATGTGTCAGATCTTTCAGGAGTTCCCTGTCGGCAAATCCTTCCATTGCTCTCTTCCTCTTACTAACGGACCAAAGGTAAAAGAGAACTAATGTTATCAATAACCAAATATAATGTAATGCCTGCAGATTTCCCAGTTTCATATATGTTCCCTATGGGATTCTCCTTAACAGAGTATTGTTCAAAATAACTTCTAGCATAAGCAAAAATAGTCCCGGTATTAAAAACAGGTGAAACAGTTCCTTGTATTCAATGTATCCTTTTTCTTCAATCGGTGTTGTTTCGAGCTGATCAATTTCTTTGTAAATGGCCCGTAGTGAATCTGTGTCGGTTGCCCTGAAATACCGTGCGCCTGTCTTCTCAGCGACTTGCCGCAATGTATCTTCATCTATCTCGATTTTGACTCGCCGGTACACTATGTTGCCGAATGGGTCCTTGTCCGGGTAAGGAGCTACTCCTTTAGTGCCAGCACCCACTGTGTATACTTTTATGTCCAGTGCTCCCGCGGCTTCTGCGGCTATTAGCGGGGAGATTTTGCCAGCGTTGTTTCTTCCGTCCGTAAGCAGAATGACTACTTTGCTTTTCGCATCTGTGTCCTTCAGTCTGCTCAGTGACGAACTGAGTCCTGAGCCGATTGCTGTGCCGTCTTCACTCATGCCGATTTTAACCCTGTCCAGGTTCTGTATGAGCCAGCCATAATCAAGGGTTAGCGGTGAAACGGTGTAGGCCTTTGCGGCAAATGCAATTATTCCAATCCTGTCGCTCGTCCGGTTTTCGATGAATTCTTTCATCACTTCTTTTACTGCTTCAAGTCTGTTTGTACGTCCGTCTTCAAGCTCAAAGTCCTCTGCGAGCATACTGGTGGATGTGTCTACTGCAAGGACAATATCGATTCCCTCGGTTTCAATTATCGACTCCTCGATCATTTCCTGCGGACGACATAGGGCCACAATTACCAGAACGAAGGCTGCAATCCTGAGAAGGAAGATTCCTCTGCTCAGTCTTATCCTGAATGTGGGCGCGAGACCCTGAAGCATCCCCCCTGAAGGGAAATGAAATGCGGGCCGCCGCTCCTTTTGCTGTGCAAAAACAACAAAGACGATCAGTAGGGGCAGTAGAATGAAAAACCATGGATCTTGAAAATGCATTTATTTAGTTGTGTCTCCTGTAGTCTGGCTCTCTTTTGTCTGTTCAACCAGGTCTTTTGCAGAGCCGTAGCTTGACTCGATCTCCCGCTCTCCGGGGAGGTGTTTTGCGAATTTCACCATATCGCACTGTGACAGGAACTCCCGCAGAAGACCCTTATGTTCGGACGTTAATTTATGAGTATTCTTTAAATGTATAAGGAACTCTTCAGTCGTCATCTCCGGGGCCTTCATGTCGAACCGGTCTTCGAGGTAATGTCTGACGATGTTTGAGAGTTCAAAATAGTATTCCCTGACCTGTCCCGTCTTGATATAGTCTTTACCGAGCAGGTCTTTGAGTGCCTTGAGTGCTGTATCGTGTGCTGGGGGTGGAGGCACGATTAATTCTACCGGCCCTTTTTTCTTCTTGAAGTACATGAAGAGTGCAATGGCGATTACTATTACTAATATAATTGCTAGCGCGATATAGACATAGGTGAGATTCATCATGCTATAGGGGCCTCTGATATTACGGATTGCGGCAGTATTCTCTGTATCATTCAGAAGGCTCTGGACTGTGATGGATATTTCTTCCGTAACCGTCTCCTGCCACTCCGGGCTGTCTTTGCTTTTGTATTTTATTGCAGCAGCGGGAATCGTGAAGGTTCCTGTCTCATAGATATCGAGAACGTATGACTCTGTGTAGGTATGGCTGAAGAAACCGCTTTTATCTGAACTGAAATCCTTGACAGTAAAATCGGCAAGGTTCTCTCCGATGGATGGCAGCTGTACTTCGTAATCCTTTGGGGCCTTAACATTAATAGTGTACGTGATTTTATCCCCGATGCTGACTGATGTCCTGTCGACCTCGGCTGTTACGGCGAGCGGTTGTTCTACAGGCGTCTGATTTGCAGAAGCTGTATGACCTGTGCAGACCAGCAGGAGCATGATTAGCAGGTATACACCCCTCATCGTATTCTCCGTTCTCTCATCCTGAAGAATTTGTATAGCTCCTTTGTATATGAAACATCTGTGCTTATAGCAATGTGATCAACATTTACCGAGCGGAATATGCTCTCTCTTTCAGCTGTCATACGGAGGGCATTTGCTTTATATTGTTTTCTGGTAGCCGCGCTTGACGTGTCGATAGTAAATGTCTTTCCGTTTTCAGCGTCTTCAAGGTCGATGATGCCGATGTCCGGAAGCTCAAGCTCTCGCGGGTCTGTGATCGACAGCGCGATAATGTCATGGCGTCTGTTTGCGATGGATAAAGGCCTTTTGTAGTTTTCTGCATGAAAATCAGAAATGACGAAAGAAACAGTCTTGCTGTTTGCTGTTTTGTCTAAATATTCGAGTGCTCCGGGGATATCAGTTCCCTTTCCTTCAGGTTTGATATACAGGGCCTCCCTGATGATCCGCAGGACATGGCTTAATCCCTTACGAGGTGGAACAAATTTTTCTATCCTGTCGGTAAACGCGATCAGGCCGACCCTATCGTTGTTTTTAATCGCGGACATGGCAAGCAGAGAACATAATTCCGCCGCAAGGGTGCTTTTTAGTTTATTAGCTGTTCCAAAAAAAGACGATGCCGACATATCAAGAAGAAGCATGATTGTCAGCTCTCGCTCTTCCATGAACTTCTTAATAAACGGATGCCCAGTCCGCGCGGTCACGTTCCAGTCAATGGAGCGGATATCGTCCCCGGCCTGGTATTCCCTTACTTCTTCAAACTCCATCCCCTGCCCCTTAAACACGCTATGATAGTGACCTGCAAATACATCCGTCACCATCCGGGAAGTTGTAATCTGGATCCGTCTTATGTTCTGTAACAGTTCTTTAGGTATCATGATATATGCATTACTGTAGTTGTCGTAATTAGTAATTAGCAGTTTTACGGTACTTCAATTTCTTCAAATATCTTCTTAATGATGTCGTCCGATGTTTTTTCCTCGGCTTCGGCTTCGTAGCTGATGATTACTCTATGCCTCAAAATGTCCGGGCCGATGGATTTAACATCTTGCGGAGTTACATATCCTCTTCCCTGAATAAAGGCGAGAGCCTTTGATGCAATACATAGGTTGATGGTTGCACGGGTGGACGCGCCGTACTGAATCAGGTCTGCTATCTCATCCAGTTTGTATTTTTGAGGTTCTCTCGTTGCAAAGACGATATCGAGGATATATTTTTCAATCTTTTCGTCCATATATATTTCATTTACTACGTTCCTCGCCCGTCTGATGTCTTCGGCTCCTATGACGGCCTGGACTTTAATGTCGCTTTCAGTGAAGGCCATGCGCTTCATTATCCTGTGCTCTTCCTCAATGCTCGGGTAAGTTATATTCAGCTTGAGCATAAACCTGTCCACCTGGGCCTCGGGTAGGGGGTAGGTGCCTTCCTGTTCAATCGGGTTCTGTGTAGCAAGGACCAGAAACGGGTCATCAAGAGGGAAGGTGTTTTCGCCGATAGTGACCTGCCGCTCCTGCATCGCCTCCAGCAGGGCGCTTTGGACTTTGGCCGGTGCTCTGTTGATTTCATCGGCAAGGATTATGTTTGAAAAGATCGGGCCCTTTTTAGTGGTGAAATTCCCGTCTTTCGGGTTGTAGACAAGAGTTCCGAGTAAATCAGCCGGGAGCAGGTCAGGGGTAAATTGCAGGCGTTGAAACTGAGTATTGATTGCTCCAGCAAGGGTTTTTACGGAAAGTGTTTTGGCAAGTCCTGGAACTCCTTCTATTAGTACATGCCCATTTGCGAGCAATGATACGAGGAGTCTTTCAATGAGATATTTTTGACCTACTATTACCTTTTCTATTTCAGATACAAGAGGGTGAATAAATGCGCTTTCCTGTTTTACTTTTTCATTTATTGCCGTAATTCCGCCATCGGTCATGAACTGAACCTCCTTTATTTATACTTTTATATTCCAAGGTCGTATGCTGCAGTATTATTACTAATAATAACCAGGAATTATTTTACAAAAAGACAAAGACTTCTTTCAATTCGATGAGTTTATCATAGGTGAATAAATGAAGTACTATTTGAAAGGATTAAATACTGAGGTGGAGTTGAGTCGAGCGCTAGCATGTTCCCTGATTTTGCCTAATAATTCAAGCCTGAAATCTCTTCCATTCTTTCAACTCCATTAAGTTATTGTAATTAATTTTGGTGTCCACTTTTGTCAGCTTACCTCAATAACTATAGCGGATTGAAGATTAAGGGGAAGTTGAAATCTTAATGATGATAGGGGAAAGACTACCAGTCAGCACCCATTCAGACCAGTCTGCTGCTGATTACAGGCTCTAGGGATGAGATAATCCGGCCTTTTTCAAATATGGTTACGCGTCCTGTGCTTTCTGATACGACGATAGCGACTGCTTCGGTAGATCGCGTAAGTCCTGCCGCTGCCCGGTGACGGGAGCCGTGGCCCCTCAGTTGTTTGGTTAATATGCTTCTTGCGTCGAGGTGTCTTCCGGCGGCCATTACCACGCCGTCTGCAGATATAATGAATGCACCGTCCAGCTTTGCAAGTTCCTTGATGCTCTCAACTACCTCTGTCTGGTTAATGAGGCGTTCTTTTTTCTGGTAGCCCTTAAATGGGTTAAACACTGCCTGATGCGAATGTCTGATGACATGCTCGGTGTCACCGATGACGAATGTTGTCCCTACGGCCTTGCCTTCCCTTCCGAGTGCTCCGATATCGAGTGCTATATCAACTACCGCCAAAACAGTTGTAAACGCGTTGTTATGCATGATTGACTTAGGGTCGAACGGGAATTCCTCAGCCCATGAAAGAGAGAGGTCATGAATTGCGATGGTATCAAGATGGCTCTTGCCCCACGGGCCCAGCACACACACCACCCTGCTTTCAGTATTAATTACACGCTGCATCACCCCATGGAGAAACGCGTACTTTATTCTTGAGAATCTTGTCTGGTTGCCCGACCAGCTTCGGATAATATTCAATTTGCTGCGCTTTAATAATGATGCGTCCTTGAGTTTGAGGTCCTTGGGAATAACGAGAACGATATTTGTCTTTTCTGAGAAATCCGATTTAAAGAACCAGGTGCAACTCTCTGCGGTATTCAGAAATAGGAATATACAGTCACTGATTGTTTCTACGGCGAGGTGTAGCGCGGTTTCAACTAATGTTGTCCCTTGGATTCTCATTAAAAAATATCATAACACAAAAGAGTATTTTACTCGGAGATGCTTTCAGGTTCCGGCTGTGGTCGTAGGCTTAGAAATGCGACTGATTCAATGTGGAATGTCTGGGGAAAGAAGTCAATCATGCGTATGGATTCGAGTTCATATTTTTCTGAAAGATTACCTAAATCCCTGGCGAAGGTCGCAGGGTTGCATGATACATATACAATTTTGTCAGGCATCATATTCAGGATGTTCTTGACGAGTTTTTTTCTCAGACCTGGCCTCGGTGGATCGAGTATGACGGTGTCGAAGTGTTCGCTTGATTTGAACTTCTCAGCCGGTGATGTCACAAGGGTGTAATTTGCTATGTTGTTTACCTGCACGTTTTGTCTGCCGCTTTCTATTGCCCGTGCATTGCCTTCAACTGCAGTCACTTGGGCATCTCCAGCCAGAGGCAAAGAAAAGTTGCCAGCACCTGCGAATAGATCAAGTATCTTTTTGCCCTGCAGCGGCTGGAGGCTCTCTTTTAGAAACCCTGCAACATCCTGATTTACGTCCCAGTTGCACTGAATGAAACTCGGGGGCAGTATTGTATAAGTGAGGTCTAGCAGGTCAAGGGGCAGGGAAGGGTTGCCGAAGTTTACCGGGATCTCATCTCCCAGGAACATTGTCACACCTGCAAGTCCCAGTTCGATCAGACTGGACGCAAAGAGGTCAGCTTCTTCCATGGTGAATGCCTTTTTCCGGGTTATGATCTTGGCAATTAGCGTTTCGTCACCTGTTATGTGAAACTCTCTAATCCTGTTATGGTCTCTGAATAGGTGGCGTGATTTCTGAAGGAAGTTATTAATGTTCTCATTCATAATGAGACACCGGTCTATTTCAATTACTTCATTGCTGCCTTTTTTATGGAACCCGACCGCGCCTTGATACACGCTGAACTGTGCTCTCAGCCTGTAGTGCCACGGAACGTTACGCATGATCGTTTTTTCAAGGGGGATTTCTATGCCAGCCAGTCTTCTTAGGGTGTCTTGCAGGATCTCTTCTTTAATTGATAACTGAATGTCGTAGGGGATATGCTGGAAACGGCATCCGCCGCAGATTCCAAAATATTTACATGGCGGCTCAACTCTATCAGGAGAGGGCTCAATGACTTTGCTTACTGCAGCGTTAATGTAGTCTTTCTTGTCTTCTTCAACCGTTACTTCAACGGTTTCCCCCGGCATTGTTGCACCACTTATCATTACAATCTTGCCTTCATGCCTTCCGATGAAGAGTCCTCGGTGGGCCGGGCGCTCGACTTTAACGATAAGTTTTGTCATGGATTCGAGATTCATAAAAATATATTACCTGAAAGTGCTATCTAATAAGTAGCTACAGGCTTAATAATTGACGGTTCTGCAGAGTGCTACAATCATGGATGCGAAACCGCCGTATATACTAACATATACGTTAATCCAGGACACGGGATATACGGACTTGGAGCTGATATCACAATTATTAATATTAATATCTTCAGGTTGTAATCCGCTGTAGTATCGGATATAGTATGAATTTATATCATTAAGCTAATATTAATCTACTTAGAAATATACTGAAAGGAGTTTGAAATATGTCAGAGAATAAACATGTTCCTGTACCTAAGGAAACACCGGCGTTCTTTTGTGCAAATTGCGGTGCTGTAGCTCTGGATGCGAATAATATTTGTAAAGTCCAGGGTAAAGGCAAAAAAGCAGACTGGTGCGGCACAAAGGGAGTTAAGCCTCCAGCGTTCTGTCATAACAAAGTTCATAATGACCGCTGGCAGTGCAAAAACTGCGGGCAGATAGCGGTTAATCCCGAGCTATTGTGTGACCCTGTGAAACTGGACGTTTCCGAGTAGT
>PJEL010002005.1_pt1 | contig 19339 bp, 12 predicted proteins | sample 1853271 | NCBI WGS metagenome assembly PJEL01 (sample SAMN08108733, study PRJNA415343) | Invertebrate metagenome, whole genome shotgun sequencing project. | host: Globobulimina | place: Sweden: Gullmar Fjord | collected 2015-08
AACAGAAAAACAGTAGCCTTGCTGCGGCTGGCCCCCAGGGCCTTGTGCAGCAGTGTGGCCTCACTGATGTACTGGACAAGTTTCAATACACGGAATATCCTCAGTATGCGTAACACCCGTATGACCAGCAAAAATTCGCTGCCCGGGATGAACACACTGACATAGGTTGGAATAATGGCCAACAGGTCCACAATGCCGTAAAAGCTGGTAGCATAGGAGAGAGGCCGTCTCACACAGCTGAGACGCAATATGTATTCAACGGTAAAAAGAAGGGTAAAAAACCATTCCAGGAGATCAAGCTGCAGGCCAAATCTGCTGCTAACAACACTGACACTGTCCAGCATTACCACAAAAACGCTGGTCAATATGCTGATCATCAGCAGAACATCAAACAGCTTGCCGGCCGGTGTTTCAGCCTCAAAGATTATCGAATGCAGCTTTTCCTGCCGGGAAGATCGATTATTTGCAGTTTGCGTCATTGTAGGTGTTGTTACTCAGAAACAATTGGTCTGGCAAAAAAAATATGGGAACCAACAACTGCATTCACACTATCAGGAATGCAGTTGTTTTTTTACTGCTTCAACCACAGCATCGGCAGTAATGCCGAAATTATTGAACAGGTCATTTATTGGGGCTGATGCACCGAAATGATCCAGGCCGATGACTTCACCGGATGAACCGACATACTTATGCCATCCCTGGGTGGAGCCAGCTTCAATTGCCACCCTGGTGGAAACCTCTGCCGGCAGCACGCTGTTCTTATAATCCTCCGGCTGATCTTCAAATAACTCCCAGCACGGCATGCTTATAACCCGTGCTGCGATGCCCTCCTGGGCCAGAGTCTCAGCTGCATTCAAGGCAAGATGCACTTCAGAGCCAGAGGCAAGCAACAGGGCATCGGGTACATCTTTATCGGTGTCCTGCAAGGTGTAGGCGCCTTTCTGCAGGTTTGCCGCCGGGGCAAAAACAGACCGGTCAAAAGTAGGCACTGACTGTCTGGTGAGCGCCAGGGCGGTAGGTCCCTTGTTGTTTGTCATGGCTGCTTTCCAGGCTTCTGCCGTTTCATTGGCATCAGCCGGCCGAATAATTGTCATGTTGGGCATAACCCGCAGGGAGGCGAGATGTTCGATGGGCTGGTGGGTCGGACCGTCTTCACCGAGTCCAATGCTATCATGTGTTAGGACATAAATAACATGCTGCTTCATCAGACAGGCCAACCGTATGGCAGGCCGCATATAATCGGCAAACACCATGAATGTGCCGCCGTAGGGGATCAACCCGCCATGCAGTGCCATGCCGTTAAGGATCGCGGTCATGCCAAATTCCCGGACACCGAAGTGAATGTTCCTCTGGTCATACGATCCTAACTGCAGGCTGTCCTCATTATCAATCATTGTTTTATTGGATGGTGCAAGATCTGCTGAACCGCCGATCAAGGCTGCCACATGCTTGGCAATGGCGTTTAAAACCAGACCGGAGATAACCCTGGTCGCCTTGCCCTTCGGGTCGGCAGGGAACTCCGGTATATCTTTATCCCACCCTGACGGCAGTTCTCCTTTTAACTGCTTTTCAAAGCTGTCGGCAAGCTCGGGATAGTCTTTGCTGTATGCCTTGAAAGAAGCGGTCCATTGCTGTTCAAAATCAAGACCCCTGTTAACGGCCTTACTGAAATTTTCGGCAGCCTCTGCGGGGATATGGAAAAGTGGTTCCAGCGGCCAACCCAGGTTTTCCTTGGTGAGCTTTATCTCATCGTCACCCAGCGGTTCACCGTGTGCCTTGGGGGTGTCCTGGCGGTTCGGGCTGCCGAACCCTATAAGCGTCCGGACAGCGATAAGCGATGGTTTGCCGGTCTCTGCCCGGGCAGCGGTAAGCGCATTTTCAATAACTGCCAGGTCATTGCCATCTTCAACCTGCTGAACATGCCAGCCATAGGCCTCAAAACGTTTCAACCGGTCTTCTGTAAAGGCAATATCTGTTTTTCCTTCAATGGAAATATGGTTGTCATCATACAGGTATATCAGTTTACCCAGCTTGAGATGACCGGCCAGTGAGGCGGCCTCGTGGGAAATGCCCTCCATCAGGTCACCATCACTTACTATGCCGTAGGTATAATGGTTGACTATTTCATTACCCGGCTTGTTGAAGCGGGCTGCCAGATGTGCTTCAGCAACAGCCATGCCAACACCCGTGGCAAAGCCCTGGCCCAATGGACCGGTGGTTGTTTCAACGCCAGGTGTATCCCCGTATTCAGGGTGGCCTGGTGTCTTGCTTTGCCATTGGCGGAAGTCCTTAATGTCGTCAAGCGACAGATCGTACCCTGTCAGGTGCAGCATACTGTATATGAGCATGGAACCGTGCCCGGCAGACAGAACAAAGCGGTCTCTGTCAGGCCAGCCTGGGTTCCTGGGGCTGTGTTGCAGAAATTTAGTCCACAGGACGTAAGCCATTGGGGCAGCGCCCATGGGCAGTCCGGGATGACCTGAATTTGCTTTCTGGACACCGTCAACAGCAAGAAAACGGATGGTATTGATACAGAGATCATTAAGGGTGCTGTTTTGCAGATTCATTATAATTCCTCATAAATATATAATTATAGAAAAACGACGAAACTAGATTTATATGATATTTATCGCATAAAATTGTATTTCACAATAGTCTATTTGGCCTTTCTTGACGTTGTTGAAAATGTGTACAGTTTTTCTGGTTTTTCATTGTCGAATACCTTGGCTTATTTCCTGAGAGTTTTTTGTAACTGCTGCGCATCATTGGTTGGCTGTTCACAGCTGAAATCGCGGCACACGTATGCAGTTGCCTTGTTATCAATTGCTTTGTATTCAGCGGTGAAAGGCGCCAATGCATTCATTTCATCAGCAGGTGCAGTACTGTCCTTAAACAGTGAAACCATGTACGGATTATATTCACTCCGCAGCATATCAAGCATGGTTTGTGTTGTATCTGAAGCAGGGTCACCGACTATCACTACTTCACGGGAAACCCCTAGAGCAAAATCAACACCGTTCAGGAAATGGGTGTAGCCGCTCGGCAATTCCAGGACTGGATCGGAAAAAGCCTGTACCAGTTCTTTTGCCTTTGTTTCAAGGTCCGTATTGCCGGTCAACCGTCCAAGCCGTAACAGGTTGCATAAGGCGATTGAATTACCGGAAGGGACAGCCCCGTCATAAATATCCTTTTGCCTAACCAAGAGGGCGTCCCTGTCAACGGCAGTCAGAAAGAATCCACCTGTGTCATCGTCCCAAAACAGTTCAAGCATCAATAAATTGAGCGTTACAGCCTCTTTCAGGTAACCTGTGTCAAAACTTGCCTGATACAGTTCAATAAGCCCCCATACCATGTATGCATAGTCATCCAGCAGTCCATCAACTGACGATTCACCGTCGCGGTGGCGATGCATCAACCGGCCTGCTTCATCACGCATGGCATCAAGGATAAATGCGGCTGCCTGCTCAGCCCCGGCGAGAAAATCAGGCCTGTTTAAAATCCTGCTTCCTGCTGCCAGGGCAGCAATCATCATACCGTTCCAATCGGCCAGTATTTTGTCATCCTTATGCGGCGGGACTCTTTTACTGCGTTTATCAAAGAGCTGCTTCCTTAGTATTTCTGTTTTTTCTTTAAATTCCTGTGCCGGAATATCCAACTCAGCAGCAAAATCATCGAGAGATTGGGTTTGATGGAAAATATTGGCCCCTGTTTTCCGGCCGGTTGATTCGTCTTGAAAATTACCCTCTTCCTGCAGGTTAAAAAGCTGCGTAAGGCCGGCAAACTCCGTGGATGGAATGATCTGACGGATCTCCTCTATATTCCAGACATAGAATTTACCTTCTTCGCCTTCACTGTCGGCATCTTCAGCAGAATAAAATCCGCCTTTGCTGTCAGTCATATCCCGGAGAACATATATGAATATCTCTTCGGCCGTCTGTTTGAACAAAGGATTGCCGGTTATCTGGTATCCTTCCAGATAGGCAAGGGCCAGAAGTGCCTGGTCATAGAGCATCTTCTCAAAATGGGGCAGCAGCCAGTTCGCATCAGTTGAATAGCGGTGAAAACCAAAACCTATATGGTCGTAAATGCCGCCCATACGCATGCCGGTGAGGGTTTTCTCCACCATCTGCACTGATTGCTGATTGCCTGAATTGCCGAAGTTGCGGAGGAGAAATACCAGGGAGTGCGGTGACGGGAATTTGGGGGCATCGCCAAAACCACCATGGTTCTGGTCAAAACGTTCGGCAAGTTCCTGGTATGCATTGGCCAGGACATTATGGTCAAGATCCTTACCGGGTTTAGTCCTGTTCTGTAGATGCAGGTTTTCAATGATGCTCTTGGTGGACCTGTCAATTTCGCCGCGTTTATTGGTCCATATTTCATGAATGGCATGAATGAGATCGATCAAGCCCATCCTGCCGTGGATGGTTTCCTTGGGAAAATAGGTGCCGGCATAAAACGGTTTTTTGTCCGGAGTCATGATGATGGTCAGCGGCCAGCCGCCACTGCCGGTCATCATGGTACAAACGGTCATGTACAGGCTGTCTATATCAGGTCGTTCCTCACGGTCAACCTTGATATTGACAAAGGTTTTATTCATCAGGGCCGCAACCTGGCCAGCTTCAAATGATTCATGGGCCATGACGTGGCACCAATGACAGGTGGAGTAGCCGATGGACAGAAAGATCGGTTTATCCTCTCTTGCTGCCAGGTTAAAGGCCGTGTCATTCCATGCATGCCAGTTTACAGGATTTTCTGCATGCTGTAGCAGGTAGGGGCTTTTTTCAAAACGAAGATTGTTCATTTTTGGCTAGTTTTAAGGCACCCAGTAGAGAAGTGGTATTTTAGCGGCTTGCTTGGATTATTTTTGTGATTCACAACATTATCCATATTGAAAAAAATAACGACAAAATACAAGTTTTTTAACTACTGATGAACTCGTAGATAAGCACCCTTTAAGACAGGGTACAAGCTCCGACTTCGAAAAGTCCCGACACGTCATTGCGAGGAGTGTAACGACGAAGCAGATAGTGAAGACTTCGATCTCATGAAAAATCGACAGGTTAGAGATTGCCGCGCTCCGTTAATGCCAATTTTGCGGGTGCTCGCAATGACAAAACATTCGATTTTTTAACTTTTTACGAAACTGCCGACTACTCTGTTAAGAAACTGTAAAGTGAATGAAGATTATGTCGGTTTTTCTTCAAAAATGCCTACTTGACAGGTCACTACACTATCCCTAATTTTATAATATAAAGTTTTATTTGAGAGGATGATTTCAGAAATAATTATTTCTGGGAGGAAATGACATGGATACTAAAAAGATATTACATGTATTGCTGGCGCTGATTTTTGTTGCTGCCACGGTAGTTGCTTCAGGATGTGCACAAAAAACAACACGGACAACCCAACAGAATGACCAGACAAACTGGGAATGGGTGCCGCGAGTCTGGGTTGAGGACAATTCATTTGCCGGCAGACAATATGACAGATGCACATTTGATCAAAAGACCTTCGGATATTTGTGTCCGCCTGGAACCAGATAGGGCTGCTGATTATCTGATTGAAGCGGATTATTGCTAGCCTGATTTTGTAGCTGAAAAGGATTACTTTTTGTAAGTAATGCGGTAGATTCTATCACTATAGTCATCAGAAACCAGGAGAGAGCCGTCCGGCATAATCTCTAAATCTACCGGTCTGCCGAGAACCCGGTTTTTCTGCAGCCAGCCCTGCGCAAAAACTTCATAGCTTTGTGCTTTTGAACCTGCCAGCTTGACGATGGAAATCCTGTAGCCGATTGGTTCTGAGCGGTTCCACGAACCATGTTCGGCAATAAATATTTGATTTCTGAATTCAACCGGAAACATGGATCCGGTATAAAAACGCATCCCCAAAGAGGCTACATGGGCGTCCAATTCCTGTACGGGTGGAGTGAAATCCACTAAAGGTGATTGATTGCCGAATTGGGGGTCATTAATATTCCTGCCATGCCGGTATGGAAAACCGAAATGCATGCCGGGTTCAGGGGCATTATTTAATTCATCGGGCGGCAGGTTATCCCCCATAAAATCACGTCCGTTGTCCGTAAACCAGAGTTCTCCTGTCTTCGGATGCCAGTCAAAACCGACCGAATTTCTCACCCCTCTGGCAAAGATCTCAAGACCGGTTCCATCTAGATTGAGTCGGGTTATGGTCGCATAAGGCGGTTTCTCCGGTTCACAGATATTGCAGGGAGCCCCAACCGGCACATAGAGTTTATTGTCAGGGCCGATACGGATAAATTTCCAACCGTGCCATTTATCTCTGGGATATGTATCATTAATTATTTCCGGCGGACCAGGATCAGCCAGTTTTTTTTCGATGTCTTTGAATTTGATGATGCGGTGCACCTCTGCGACATACAGGTCGCCATCACGAAATGCAACGCCATTCGGCATATTCAACCGCTTGGCGATGGTAATCACCTTATCTGCCTTGTAATCTTTATCCTGGTCAATTACTGCATAGACCTTGCCTGCTTTTCTTGAACCGACAAATAATATGCCATTGGGGCTGAGAGCTAATGACCTGGCATTGGGCACATCATCGGCGTAAATACTGATTGAAAAACCAGGCGGCAGTTTAATGTTGGATAAAAGAGATTCTGAACCTGAGACATCCTGGACAGAAAAGAAACAGAAGATGACTGGAATTGACAACCATGGGAAGAAACGAAGGGATATCTTCTTTTTAAATAAAACAAACATAAAATGAAGTGGTTTTATGCTGTAATCAGTAGCTACCACTCTCCACCCATATAGGGGTTTTCCCGCTTTTCCCTGCCAATAGTCGAAGTTTTATTATCACCGTAATCATGGCCGGGCCAGATAACCGTTTCATCCGGCAGCGTAGCAAGTTTGGACAATGCCTCGATAAGGGTGTTAAAATCGCCGCCAGGCACATCAACCCGGCCGGCAGCTCCAACAAATAGAGAATCACCGGTAAACAGGTTGCCGTCAGTGTAAAGACAAATAGAACCGGGTGAGTGGCCTGGTGTGTGGATGATCTCTGCCTGGCAGTCACCAAAACAAAGGATATCAGCGTCACGCACAGCTATATCGGCGGCAGGGGAGGGAGTAAAACCATGACGGTTGAAATATTCTGCCGCATCGGGATCAGCCAGCAGAGCTATGTCTGCCTCATGCATGACAATTTCTGCGCCGGTTACCTCTTTGATGATTGCATTGCCGCATGTATGGTCCGGGTGACAATGGGTGTTGACTATATAAACAGACTGTAGTTGCAGTTCACGGATAACCTCCAGAAGCTTGTCCTCTTCACCGCACGGATCGATTATGATCGCCTCGCCGCTTCTTTCACAGGCAAGAATATAGCAGAACACCTGATCCTCTCCTAACATCAGTTGTTTAATTATCATTACTGCTCCTGAGTTGAAAAGTTTTGTTGCCGGCTGGTGTCAACGAAGGTCAGCAGAATTATACCAATAATAAAAAAGCTTGTCAGGGCCAGTATGGCCAGCCTGGCAGAGCCGGTTAAGTCGGTGATCAGTGCAAAAATAAACGGTCCGATAACCGATGCAAACTTGGCACTGATCGCATAAAAACCAAAAAATTCAGCATGTTTCCCTTCCGGGATCAGACTGGAGAATAAAGAACGACTTACAGCCTGGCTGCCGCCCAGAATAATGGCGATGACGAAGCCGAGAATCCAGAACTCCCATGCCTTGTTTATAAAATACGCATAGACTGTGACACAGATAAAAAGAAAGAGGGCAATATAGAGCGACCGTTTCGCACCAAATATTTCGGCCAGCTTTCCGAATAGCAGGGTGCCGGGCATGGCGACAAATTGGATCATCAGAAAACAGGCCAGTATTGTCCCTTGTGACAGGGCAAGCTCCTGGCGGCCGAAGATGGCAGCCACCACAATAATTGTCTGAATACCGTCATTATAAAACAAAAAGGCGATAAGGAAGAGAAAGAGGGTCGGATAGTGCCGTATTTCTGCCAGTGTTCGAAAGTAACCTTTGATTCCCTTATGCAGTACTTGGGGCAGGATAGGGGCGGAATGCACCCGTACAAAGTAAAATGTCGGGATGGCAAACAACAGCCACCATATGCCGCTGAGCAAAAAGCCGGTCCTGGTGGCAGCCCCCTTGTCTGGAAATCCCAGTGATTCAGATCCCATTATCATGGCAAAGACAATGAGCAGGGCCAAACCGCCGCCGATATAGCCAAAGGCAAAGCCGCGTGAAGAGAGGCGGTCCAGTTCATGGTTGGCGGCCAGTTTAGGAAGAAAAGCATTGTAGAAAATATTTCCCCCGGCAAAGCTTATATTTGCAAGAATAAAAATGAATACAGCCATTATATACCGGCCTGGCGTGGCAAAATAAAGCAATCCGGTGGTAAAAGAGCCAACCAGGCAGCAGGTAATAAGAAATTCGCGGTGCAGGCTTTTTCTGTCAGCCAGGGCCCCGAGATAGGGAGCGGTTATAGCCACAATCAGCATGGAAAGAGATACGGAATAGGCCCATAGAGCTGAGGCAGGCAGCAGGCGATGCCAGCCGAACAGAGAGATGCGCGCCCCTTCTTCAGGTACAAGGGTGACAAAATAGACCGGCAATACTGCAGCGAGAATAACCGTGGCAAAGCTCGAGTTTGCCCAGTCATACATACACCAGCCAAACCAGGCCTGTTTTTTTGTTGGGGAGTTGTCCATGTGATTGTTAAGAAGAATGTGTTATAAAAGAAATGTGCCAGGTTGCTTCATAATGAGCATCCTGGCACATTTCTTTATTGTATAAAATCATTTTTAGGTATGGTACTTAAACGACAGACTTACCTTGGCTCTGTAGGCGACCACCTTGTTGTCTTCAATACGCATATCCAGGGTAGTTACTTCAGCAACCCGTAAATCCTTTAAACTCTCACTGGCTTTTTCAACCGCGGTTTTTGCTGCCTCTTCCCAGGAAATTTCACTCGTACCAACCAGTTCGATAACCTTGTAAACGCTTCCTGACATAATGGACCTCCTTTGTTAGGTTAAAGGTTTGAACAATTTAACTGCTCCTCTTTTTTACCTCAGTCTATATCATTTTTACAATAAAACGGCCGGTTTGACGGCCATGAAGCATGAGTTCAATCTGAGCGGCAAGATCTGTCAGGCTGCATTCATTTGCAAGCGCATCAAGATTTGGTAATTTCCAGTCCCGGGCAAGTTTCTCCCATATCCGGCGTCTGATTGGCATGGAACATTTTGCCGAATCGATTCCCATGAGGGTGACGCCCCTTAAAATAAACGGATACACCGTCAGCGACAAATCAGGTGATGCAACATTGCCGCAGCAGGTAACAACTCCGCCATATGCCGTTGATCGTATAGCAGTTGTTAAAATATCACCCCCTACCGTATCAATCACTGCGGCCCATTTTTCTTTGAGGAGCAGCCTGCCGGACAGGTCAGTGGCCTGATCCCTGGTGATAATGTCTTCTGCGCCAAGGCTTTTTAAGTAATCTGTTGCCTCTGGTTTGCCGCTCACCGCAGTAACAGTATAACCGAGACCTGCCAAAAGAGCGATTGCCATACTGCCGACACCCCCTGTTGCGCCGCTGACCAGGATCTTCCCCTGTGCCGGTGAAACAGGAAAATCGACAAGCCGCAAGACGGACTGAGCGGCAGTGAATCCAGCTGTACCGTATATCATACTCTGGCGCAATGTAAGGTCCGGAGGGCAATGAAGAACCCAGCCGGAGGGCACCTTTATATACTGGCCGAACCCACCTGAGGTGTTCATGCCAAGATCATAACCAGTAACAATAACCTGGTCGCCTGCCTTGAATTCTGCACTGCTGCTTTGCTCAACAATGCCGGCCGCATCGATGCCGGGTACATGGGGATAATGTCTGGTGACGCCGCGGTTGCCGGAGGCGGATAAGGCATCTTTATAGTTGACCGACGAATAATGGACCCTGACCAGCACCTCTCCATCCGGCAGATCGGCCATTGTCCTTGTATCAATTTCCCTGTCATAACTGCCATCATCTTTTTCCTTGATGACCAGGGCCTTGAATGAATTGTTTTCCATGTGTTTTATTCCTTAATCGCCTGATTATTTAATGGAGCATATTCCATGGATTGAGTCACAGGCTTCAGCATATAAATTGGAAAGCCAGTCAACTCCAGGGACAAGATCGTCTTTGGAAACGCCGCATTCCGGGCAGCTGTGGATACGGGCCAATGTGCGCATTACTCGGCGGGTTGAGGCAACGAATGTCGCATGGCTCCAGGTGAGCGGTGAAACGGATAGGGGGTCTCCGGTCACCGGGTGTACCTGCTCGGCCAGTACACCTGAGGGCAGGGCATGATCTGCGACCCATTCCAGTATTTCAATGGGTTTTTTCAATTCTTCTTCACTTTTAGCCAGCCCGGTCAGATGATCAGCCATCCACAGGGTGCAGATAAACCATGGGTTACCAGGGAATTTCTTGTCAACACTATGGTAATAATCATCTTCATAACGGGCCATGCCGCCGACCTCTGTTTTCAGCCACAGTGTTTCGCGTATGGAGTTCATTGTCGCAATTATCCGTTCATCATCAGGATCATATAAACCAAAGGCAAACAATCCCCAGAGGCTGGCGTCACAGGTGTCGTCATATTGAATTGTACCCTGCTCATCTTTGTATAACATGCGGCAGAATCGGTTTAATTCCGGTCTCCAGAGGTACTTTGAGGCCGCATCCCTGATCTCGGAAGCGACCTGCTGGTAGTGCTGCGCTCTGTCTTCTTCACCAAAAACAGTACAGAACAGGGAGGCAGCGGTCAGGCCGCCGAAAACAGTACCTATTGTAAAGGAAAGCATCCCGTGTCTTTCTTCCCATAGATCATAAGAAGCATCGGGGAGGCCGGTTTCTTCATCACGGTAGCGGCACATGAATTCGGCCGCATTTTTGATGAGCGGCCGATACAGTGGTTTGATAAATTCTATATCGCGGTAGATGACAAAATGGTTCCATAATGCCCAGATGACCAGGGCAGTTTCATCCTCCTGGATCGGCAACTGGCTTTCACCGTTGATCATCCATGGATGCCATGATGAGGCGAGGGTGCCGTCCGGGTTGTACTTGTGCAGAAAGTAACCGTTTTTATCTATGGTTCGTTTGGCAAAATCGTAAAAACGCTGGGCTATGACCGGGTATCCGGCCACGTCCAGGGCATTGGCCACCAGGGCTCCGTCCCTCGGCCATATATAGGAATAGGTGTCACGGTTGAACATAACCACATCAGAGTCGTTTGCAGCCAGTATGCCGCCCTGTGAATCGATCTGGGTGTTGAGAACCAGAAGACTGCGGCGATACAGTGATGCGACCTTGGACGGCAGCTGGTCAAGGGAAAGGGTTTCCTTGTGGACCCACAAATGCCAGTAATCAGCCGTTCTTTTGACCAGGGTTGCCGGTGTTTTGTGCTTGATCAGTCCATCCAGGCGGCGTACGTCCTGCCAGTTATGGCCGGCTGCCAGCCAATAGTATGCCTTGCCCTTTGATACACCCTTGATGTCCAGATGCAGTCCGATGACCGAATCAACAGAACCCTGGGCAATGGTGTTGCCGGACAGAAGGCCATCCTCTGCATCTTTAAAGGTGCCTTCCTTGCCGTTAATGTTTTTCTGGCCCACGGCAAACTGGGAGAGCCCATCGGAAGCATCTGTTTGGCCGCCGATCAGAAAATAGCGGGCACCTTTATAATGCACAATACCACCTGATTCAGGATCGAATGCAGCCGTATCTCCGATGGAGTTGCCGGAGATATCCAGGTTATGGCTGAAAAAAAGCCGCACTTCCCGGTCACGGGGAGTCATGTTCTCAACGGTTATTTCACGGATATATATATTTTCATGAAAATCGACCGCATCGGAACAGGAAAGCAGCAGCTCCATGTCCTTATGGTAAAGGGTGACCTGCGAGACTGTGGTGTCCTCCATGTAGGTCATTTCAAGATTCCACTCTGGTCCGACCCAGGAAAACCGGTTGTCTACCCAGACACCCATGCGGCAGTACTCACCCATGATATGGTTTTCCTGTCCAACATGCGGAAAATAGAGATCACGGATGTTGTACTGATTATCAAAACAGATGAGGAGTTTGCCGTTTCCAACCGGTATGTCTCTTGGCATTTATTCCCTCTCCATGCAAGTCTTCAACCTGTTGAATTGTCAGTTGTTTTTAACAGGCGAATGAAATGGACAAGATTTCTTAAATGTATAAAGAAAATGTTTAAGTAACATAGTACTTAAGAGTAGGCCTAAAAGTCCAGAAAAGTGTTATTTTTATAAAGAAAATCTCTTTTGAAGAAATTGTATCAATTTCCTGTGCCCGGCTGGAAAAGCATAATTTGACAGTTCTTTTGATTCTACCCAGCGGTATTCCTGGGCACCGTGCAGGACAGGCTCATATCTGCCATCCTGCAGGCTGCAGAAGTAACAGTGCAAAGTTACCCGGTAGATAGTGTAGCTATGCTGTACTGTGGTTATTTTTTTGAGGTTGCCGACGGCTAGTTCTGTTTCCTCCATGTATTCTCTGACTAAGGCAATTTCCGGGGTTTCACCAGGCTCCAGGCGACCGCCGGGAAATTCCCACAGATTTGCCCACACCCCGGTGGGTTTGCGTTTCTGGATAAGGATTTTGCCATTATGCTTCACTATGCCGGTGGCCATCTCTATGAATATGGTTTTGGGTGGTTCCTTTAGCACCGGTCTTTTTGATACCAAATCCAGGCTGTAAGCCAGGCAATCAGTCCTAATGGGACATATTTTACAGCGTGGATTTCGCGGAATGCAAACCAGGGCGCCAAGTTCCATGAGCGCTTGGTTGAAATCCCGGGCCTTGCCCTGGGGAATTAACTCACTTGCTTTCTCCCAGATAAAGGCGTGTGTGTTTTTGTCTTTGACCGGTTTGTCAAGGTTGAACAGGCGGCCAAAGAGCCGTTCAATGTTGGCATCCACCAGGGGATACCCCCTGTTAAAGGCAATGCTCAAGATGGCACCGGCAGTGTATGGTCCGATCCCTGGAAGACCGATGAGTTCTTTGTGGTCAGCAGGCAGCACACCATCGTAATCATCAATCAGCCGTTTGGCAGTTTTAATGATATTACGGGCCCGGGAGTAATAGCCGAGCCCCTCCCAGAGTTTCAGCACCTCATCCTCGCTGGCCCCTGTTATACTTTCGATACCGGGAAAACGTTTTATCCACTTTTTAAAGTAGGCGACCACCCGGTCCATCTGGGTCTGCTGCAGCATAATCTCCGAGATCCAAATATGGTAAGGAGAGTAGGTCTTCCGCCAGGGCAGATCCCGTGAGTTGGAAGCAAACCAGGCCAAGATGTTTTGTTGTAGTTTGTCCATGGCAGGGGGATTTGCCAGATTGTGCCGGACACCGGATTAAGTCTGAACGAATTCAGATTAATTCACTCAATCAACCTTTAACAGGTCGAGTATCCACAACCTACACACTGGGAGCAGCCGCCGCTGCGGCGCAGGGTCAGTTTACCGCAGGCTGGACAGGATGAGTATGAAGACGGCTCTTCATAAGGATCCGGGTCTTCCTTGCCGTTAATCTCAGGTGCACAGCTATCCAGTACTTTAGCCAAAGCTGCTGGAATGGAAAAAACTCTACCCATGGAAGTATTGCTCCAAACACTGTCAGAGGAAATGTCCTCAAGGGTGCGGGCTATTTTGCCTACCAATCGATAATCATGCTGCAGGGCCACGGAAATAACCCTGCCCAATGATTCGCACATGCCGTGAATGGTTGACCCTGACTTTGTTGTATTGATAAAGACTTCACGGACATGGTTTTTTTCACCCTTGTTGGCAGTGACATATAATGATGCAGGTCCGCTGAACTTGTAGGTGGAGCCATGTCGCTCTCCAAGATCTGTGAATGGGGTGCCCTTGCTTTCTGGTTTAGCGGATGAATCGCTTAACACGCCGGTTATGGATGAGTCGCGGAACATGGTGACACCTTTCATCTTACTGTCACGGGCAACGAAGAGCATTTCCTTGATATCTTCAACTGTGGTGGTGGACGGCAGGTTGATAGTCTTTGAAACCGCAGTATGATTAAAAGTCTGGCACGCTTCCAGGATGCGGATCTGCTGGAGCGGCGTGATATTATGGGCGGTCTGGCTCTCTACCCAGTCGAGCTTATTTTCATCGTAATCGTAGAACTCAACGGGAACCAGGGTAAACTCCTTCCAGGAGCCGTCCGCATCTTTAACACGGCGGGACTGGATCATGGAAAAATAGGGTTCCACGCCGGTACATGCCACCCGCATTAACTGTGAGATTGAGCCGGTGGGCGCCTGGGAGGTGGTAACAGAGTTATAAAGGCCACCCAGTTTTTTAACTGTATCGAAAATTCTTTTTATATGTTGCTGCCAGGTGGCCTCTCCCGGCAGTTCACCGGCAAATTTTTCGGCCTCCTTGCGAATTTTTTTCACATAATCCATGTTCCATTTTCTGGGCTCCAGTTTCTCCCCCTTACTTTCCTTGAACTCTGCATAATCAAGACTTCCCTGCATGGAACCGAGCATCAAGGCAAGCTGGGTCGCCTTGGCAAACTTGGGGGCTTCATGTTCTTCAGCATAGGAGATATCAAAATAGTTCATAGCATGCTGTAACCCGGTAAAGCCGATACCAATGGGTCTGAATTTCAGGGTGTTTATTTTAATTCTTTCAATGGGTGGGAATCCTCCCATATCGAGGATTTCATTACCGGCAATGGCGGCAAGTTTGGCATTTTCGTAGACATTAGCAAGGTAATCAGGAAATTTCTTGCCCAGACACTTAGTCAGGTTAACAGTCAGAAGGTTGCAGGCTGTATCTTTTGTGGAGAGATATTCACCGCAGGGATTAGAAAAAACCGGGTTGTGCTTCTTAGGTACCGGTGTATTATCCAGGCTTTTTTGGGTGAAAAGCAGGCCTGGATCACCTGATTTCCAGATATATTCGGCAATAAGCTGGACCAATTCTTCATCTTCCCAGAATTTATCATCGGTAACATTGACCGAAACGTTGCAGCCGGTATAGACACCGGGCTTGTCTCCCTTAAAGGTAACGAGTTCCTTGATATCCTTGATGTCATAATCTGCCTGGATCATTAAGGCACCACGCCTTTTGCCGCCCTGGCTTATCCTGGCTGACAGGTGTGAATAGCCCTTGGCAAAGGAAACAGGCCCGGAGGCTGTACCCTGGCCCTGGTCAACAGGTGAACCCTTGGGGCGGATATGGGACACGTCGATTCCACCGCCACCGGAATGCTGAAAGATGGTGACCAGGTCCCGTTCCATGTTGAAAATTGCCTCTGTGGAGTCTTCTACATTGCCGAGGGGGTAGCATGAATAATATCCCTCTCTTTGAGTATAAGGGTTGGCGCCGTTCATGAGAAAAGGAGTCGCCGTGATAAACTTACCATTCAGTAATGCTTTGCTTATACCGGGATAAGAAAATTGGCCACTTATGCGTTTTAGGACTTTGTCGAGATCCTTTTCTGTAGGTTTTCCTGTTTTAGGGTCCCTGACAGCATATCTCTCCTGGACCAGATAATCTTCAAAACGGTCCCATTCCTTGACGGCATCTTCGTGGCTGATCGGCAATTTCATTCTGTGGACTCCTTCAAATGGTTATATATCAACGGTTTGGCAATGAACAGTTACTATATCTGTTCTAAAATGTGCTCTGAGAAACAAGTAAGTCGTTGTTATTATGAGATAATATTGGCAAATGCAATAATTGGTCAGATAGCCCTTACATGACCAGAAAATAGAAATATAGAATAAAGATGCTTGTGTGTCAAAGGAAAAGACACCACAATATGTAGTGTGTCGTGTTTTTTTCAGGAATGCCAATATTGCTGGCATATTAGGAGCTATTTTTTTTCGAGGCTCTTTGCCGGCATGAATCAGTCAATGGGATGAAAGAAATTCACATGGGAAATATCATCCTAAAATACTGATGAAAAGCATACCGGTGAACATGAGAATTGTGCCAAGTATGCGGTGTTTACTATCCTCTTCTTTCAAAATAAGCCAACTCATCAGAACTGTGAACAGGATGCTGCTTCTCTTGATGGCAACCATATAGACAGCTGTAGAGATTGCAATAGCCAGACTATGGAAACTGATATGGATCATTAATAATGATCCAAGCCATGGCCCTTTACGGGGATGCTGAAGAACTTTTCTCAAGCTGCTTTTATTGGTGATGAACAGAGCGGCAAGAATGGTAATATTAAACACCAGAAAGAAATAGTAGGAAAAATAGAGTGGTGATGAATGCAGCATTGCTTTTTTACCGATGACCGCTGCAAAGGAAAACAGTAACGCCACTATGAGCATCATCCAGGAACCTTTTTCATGCAGCAGCGCGGCAAAAGGCTTCAGAATTCCATACTGGATTTTCTTAAAATTCAAAATATAGCTGCCCAGAACAATAAAGCCGATACCAAGGCCACCCCAAATATTGATCTTTTCATTAAGCACTAAAAAACCGGTCAGTATCATGAAGGCCGGAGTGAATGCCAGAAAGGGGATAGTAAGGGAAAGCGGCGATAATTTAATGGAATACAGGTAAAGGATGTAAGCCACAATATTTATCGGGATAGAGAGAAAAAATGCCCACCAGAATATCTGATCCAGCGCCGGCACTGGAACCCAAAAACATCCTAACAATAACAGTGGTAGAGACCAGAAAAGTTCGATTGCAGCAATTTCAAGGGGTGATAGCTGCTGGTAGGTCTTAATAGAGACATCTCTGGCAGCAACTGACAGAGCTGTTAGGATAGATAGAGTAAACCAAAGCATGCGAGTATGCCGATGGAATTCATCCTGAATCCGTGAACCTGGAATACATGCGACGGCTCACCGACTAAGGTTCATGTTAAACAACTTACGGATTTTTTAACTTAATATTTATTGTCTAAAAATTCGAGAACTTCCTGGGTGCCGGCTGTCGGGTTTTGTGACAGGAAGGTGGAAATGGAATTAGCCACATATGCAGCTGAGATTGAGGTGCCGGCATAGATACCCGGGTCACCGTTATGGCCCACAGGCATATTGGCAAAGCCTGGTGCATAAAAAGCGACAAAGCTGCCGTAATTTGAATTAACCCAGTTTTTTTTGCCATGGGGGCCCAAGGCGCCCACCCCGATGACCGAAGGGAAAGCGGCCGGATACACGGGCTTGCCGGTAGGCTCATTGCCGGCCGAAGCTACAATTATCAATCCCTTTGCACTGGCTTGTGTAAAGGCTTTTTCCATAAAAGCACTTTTCGTTTCACTGCCCCAGCTCAGACTCATCACCCTGGCATTATTTTCCAGAGCAAAATTAATACTGTCAATTATATTAAAGTCAGTAATAAATCCGCTATCATCAAAAGCCTTTATGGCAATTATGGGATTGTATGATTCTCTACTCTCATCAGTAATCCCATAGGGCTTGACAAGACCTGCAGCAATCAGTGCCATTTGGGTTCCGTGACCGAGTGTATCGGTGATCGGCATGTCAGGATTCATTACATCCAATGACGAGATTACAAATTTTCCAAAATCCATTTCACCGGTTGACAGGCCACTGTCAAGAATTGCTATCGGCGCCAGATTACTCGTTGGAGCATAATATTCCGCTTCAAGGTCCGGAGGCGGAAATGGTGCCGGATATGTAATGGGTTGTTGAATGGGGTAAGCATAATTCAGTTCTGCCGAATCTATATTGAGCTTATCGTTTATTTCCCGGATAATGGCTTGAATGTTTGCATTATCAGGAAAGGTTATTTTGAAGACACCGGCTATTTTGCTTTGCGTGACAGTCGCACTGTGTTGTTGGAGATACCTTTCAAGTTCCTTGATATCTGTACCCGCTGCCAATTGCAACAGTATCTCATTCTTGACATAAAACGATCCGTCTTTGTTTTTGGCAATTACCAGTTTTTTAGGTAACTGCAGTTGTTTCATCAGGTCTTTTTGGCCTGATTTGAAAATCTGGATTTCTGCCAGACTGATCCTGACAGTTTCTCCCGGCATCTTTTTTGATTCCCAGAGCAGGGTATAGCTGGCATTACTCAGAATTGCCCCGAAAACCTGTTCAATGGGTCTATTGGAATAGTTGGCAGTTATTAAAGGATTGATCTGCGGGTCCAGTTTGACAATGATTCCCTGTGTGGCAAGCTCGGTCAGGATGAACCGCAGGGGAGTTTTGTCGGCTGATAACGATATTTTTTCTCCCTCCAACTGTACAAATTTTTTTTGAGCAGTGCCGTTCCCTGGTAAAATGAAGGACAGCAGACAGCTGACAAGGAATATAAAGTAAAGATTTTTTACTGATATCAACACAATTTCTCCTGCATAATGGATCCCGTAGACTTGTTATTCAATAAGATAAGTCATGGACAGCAAATAAGAAAGTGGGCTTTAAATAAAATAGTTAAAAGGTGTTTTGGAGACAAAAAAGCAGCCAACTGATGATAATCAGCTGGCTGCTTTTTGAATTAAGGTATCTGTTAAGAGTTATTTGATTACCATTGTTACGATGTTTGCAACAACACGGCGATTTTGCTGCCGTCCTTCATCTGTCTTATTTGTTGCGACTGGTTGTGAATAACCGAACCCTTTGGTGGATATCCTGGAGCTGCTGATAGCGAACTTATCAACCAGGTATTTCTTCACACCTTCAGCTCGTCTTTTCGATAAGTCAAGGTTGTACGCTTCCGTGCCCCTGTTGTCTGTATGGCCTTCCAGGATGGCATTTGTCTTAGGATATGCCTTGAGGAAGTTCGCCACTTTCATAATATGATTATGGTATTCAGACCTGACGGTATCCTTGTCAAACTCAAATTCAACACGCAGGGTTATGGAAACCTTTTCCTTTATCGGCACCGGGCATCCAACACTGTCAACTTTGATCCCCCTGGGGGTATTGGGGCATTGGTCGAGATGGTCATAAACCCCGTCACCATCGCTGTCCTTGGGGCCAGGCCCTCTGGGGCCAGCCCCTTTTGCCAGCAAGATACTTGTAACAAAATCAGACATGCCGTTAGCGGCGAGAAGGGTATCGGCATCAGTGGCATAGCCGCATTCACCGGCCTTGGCAATACCGTCCATGGTAGCTTTACCCTTCGGATCATTTCCTAAAAGAACGGTATAGATACAGAGATCATTGCCAAACTGGTCTTTCATACCGGCAGCTTCAGTAATCGGATTGCCTTTTGCATTATTTTTGCCGTCACTGAAGAGGACTACAGCGACCTTGCCGGTTGTTTCCTCCAGGTCCATCCTGGCATTGTGGATGG
>PJEL010002006.1_pt1 | contig 19335 bp, 11 predicted proteins | sample 1853271 | NCBI WGS metagenome assembly PJEL01 (sample SAMN08108733, study PRJNA415343) | Invertebrate metagenome, whole genome shotgun sequencing project. | host: Globobulimina | place: Sweden: Gullmar Fjord | collected 2015-08
CGCCGCCTCCTTCGCCGTTGTCTCCTCCGCTGTCTGCTGACGTGCTGATAGCTGCGAGCAGCTTGACCCTTTGGTCTCCCTAGGCTGTTCACTTCAAACTTGTACCAAAAGGATTTTTTATCTGTCTATAGTACAAATATAGGAAACTGTTAATGGTATCCGATAAAAAAAAAGAAAAGAATTACGAAGAGAATCAATAATACACAGAGGCTTCTGACGGTCTTGTAAAAATACGAAACACAATGTCCGCGTCACATTCTCTTCTCGGTGACCTTCCCTCTAGGTATGCCATATGTCCTATGTGTATCTCTGACGTTTGATATGACTAAAAGAATCATTTTAATACCTCACAGGGGCCTCCTGAAGGACCTTCAGACTGGGGCAGGATTTTCAGGTAGGCCAGTGTCCTACATTGCAACCCACGATACCAAGCCTCCTGAGGGTCAAACTGTGACGACGGATCAGTCAAGCCTTCTCATTCGATGTTTACAATCAAAGAAGAGGGCGAATGACCTTCCCAGTAGTAGTGAAGGTCCAGGAAGAAATGGGAAGAGAAAGTCTTCTGCAGAGGAGCATCCTGTTGAAAACAAGCGCAGAGGGAATGACGTGGCTACTGGAAGTCGTTCAGCTGTGCAGACGGTATATAGCATTGAAGCATTATCTCAAATGACGGTAAAAGAACTGCAAGATATTTTAGCAACAAAGAATGAATCAATACGTGGGAAAAAGACAGAGTTAATAGATCGAATCATGGATCGACAATAGGACTCCAGAATACAGTACAACATTATGTTTCAATTCATTTGGTCATGTATGTATGTATGACAATATAGTACTACTACAGCATTGCTTTCTTTTTATTCTCTATGTGTCCTACATTACTCGCCGTCTTCACGACTCCTCTTCCTCTCCCTGCTCCTGCCTCTCAATCTGTGATGCATAGGCCCGCATGAGAGATGCCTGCCAGATATCCATAATCATAACATCCGAGACATTACCTTCGTAAATACCCGCCTGTACAGCAGCACCAAGAGCCACTGCAAGATCAGGGTCTACATTACTATCTTTTGGTGTCAATCCTGTCATGTTTTGTACAAATGTCCGAACAGCTGGCATTCTGGTTGCACCACCTACAAGCAAGACTTCACTCACAGGAAGCCTCTTTTTAGGAACAATTTGAACTCCCTCATCTTTCACAGCTCCTTTAGACCTTCTCTGTCCTCCATCTCGTTTTCGTAATGCTTTCTGAGAAATTTCCCATTCCTTCAGCGCAGTTCCAAGGTCGACTCCTGCCTGCCAGCAGGCATAATCCAGGGGTTGTCGTGCCCTTTTAAAGAGTTCTTCAGACAACGACTCAAACTTCTGTCTGCTAAGATACGCTTCAATCCCACCACCTACTGGCATTCGAATCACAGCCGTTTCATTCTGCGACAGCTGCATTTTCGCAGCTTCAGCAACCGCTTTAAGGTTTGCAATCATCTGTGGACTATGTGTATCCACCCCGGCAGGCTGTAGATACTCCTTCTCCAGCCACTCTACAATCACATGGTCCCAGTCATCTCCACCAAGATGAGGATCTCCCCCAGTGGACAAAACTTCAATCACTCCACCACCAACTTCCAACAAGCTTACATCAAATGTACCACCACCCAGATCAAACACAAGGACTGTCTGATCCTTTTCTGCCTTTATGCCATATGCCAGTGCAGCAGCAACAGGCTCCCTCAGCAATCTAACCTTTTGTAACCCAGCCATCTGCCCAGCCGCTATTGTCGCTTCTTTTTGTTCATCATTAAAATAAGCAGGGATACTAATAACCGCCTTGGTAATATCTTCTTTGTCGGCCCCCACAAATGCTGCTGCATCTTCCAACAACTGGTGCAAGACGATTGCAGAAATCTCTTCAGGGTACACATGAGAGGCAGTCTCTCCCTCCTCTCCCCGCATCTCCAACACCACAAGACCATCCTCATCTTCAGTTGTATGAAATGCAAGTTCATCCATATCATTCTTCACGTGAGATGCATATTGCCCAATCAGCCTCTTGACAGAGTAGTATGTATCCAGAGGCTTGACAGCAGACATTCGCTTGGCCTTCACACCCACGTACACCTCATCATCTTCATGAACGAACGAAACCACAGATGGAGTAGTCTGGTGACCAAAACTATTTGGCACAATCACGGGAGTATCTCCTTCCATGACTGCAATTGCAGAATTTGTTGTCCCCAAATCAATCCCAGCGACAGGCCCTCTCAACGACTCCTGGCCTTTTTCCTGTGCTCTGACACATTTTGATCGACTCGTAGTATTCGAATTGTATAGCATGTGATTGGAATGGGTTTGAGCGAGTGTGCTTGAAAACCACCTGCATGTGGGACATGCAGATGTCTCGTAAAACATTCTCAAAACCATTCGATGCCTGAATTGAATGAGATCCATTTATATCAGGCATTAAACAGGGTATGCTCCGTATGATATACTGGCAGACTGGGTCAAAGCTGATGATCTATCGCATTGTGGTGATACAACCAGCAGACCACATGCTTCTGTGCTAGAGCAGATTTGCTCCTTCTCTCACAATCTATGTTTGGTCCATGATGGACTCCTTCTCTGTATCATGCCACTTCATTCTGATATCATCTCGTATGGAGTTGTAACGGCTACATTCGCTGTTTTTTTTTCCTGCAATGTGTGTCCTCCACCAGAGTGCTGCTTCTCCTGAGTAGCATTGTGGCCAAGAAGTCTTGAGTCTGAAAACGTATAGGTGGGCCCTATTTGGCCTAGAACGTAGAGATTTATATTTTCATTTACATATATATTTTTCTATATCTCTAGTTAGAATCGTATTGTCCCTTGTTTTGGTGTTTGAATTTGATTTGATCTTGTCCACAAAATGCCTCCAAAGCGTAAAAGCACTGGTGGTGCAAAGTCACCTGCGTCGGAGAAGAAGACAAAAACTGGATCTGCAAAGGCATCTGTTGGGAAACCTGTGGATACATCGCTTGCATTCTTGATGGAAAACGACACAAAGGTGACTCTTGGAGAGTTGATCAAAGACAAGGGTGTGGTAATCTTTATGTATCCTCGAGCTAATACTCCTGGTTGCACGAAGCAAGCGTGTGGATTCAGGGATGATTATAAAGAGTTTGAGAAACATGGGTTTGATGTGTATGGGATGAGCTATGACAAGCCCACAAGTCAGTTGAAATGGAAGATCAAGTACTCTCTTCCATACCATTTGCTTACTGATGAATCGGGTGATGCGCTGAAGCATTTTGGTGCCCATAAAAACCCCAAAGGTGTCATTAGATCTCACATTGTGATTGGAAAGGATGGGACTGTGCTGGACGTTCAGAACAAGATCAGCCCAGGTGACTCCTTCACAGGTGCCCTTGAGACTGTCAAGGAAGCATGATCTGCTTGTCATTATTTGATGTTACGCGTACTATGTTATGTTACACAAGAAATTGAAAGTATGATGGTCAATGGGGTGGTTTATTTCACCCTGTGGACAAGCCTTCGCTCTCTTCTGTACTCAAAGTCACCATTGGCTTGCAGGAACAACATGGCCTTGCGCACCAAACTATCCCCAAATCCTACACGAACAAGCTCATCAACCAACTTTCTCTCGGAAACAAAAGCACCAATGGCCACACGTCTTCTAATTTGCTCCTCTACTCTATGGATCTCGGCCCGTTGTTCGTCTGTGAACACAGCGACATCCATCAGACCACTACGAACAGCATCCATAGTGGATGTACGGAACAACTCCAAAGCCTGGCGGACGTGAGCTTCCGTCGCTGTTGTTTGGAGACTCATCTTTGCAAGACTTTCAGAAATACGAACCATGGCTTCCAGTTGACGCACTGTTATTGGAATGGCCGGAATATCAGAACCATCTGCAGATGCTGCAGAGGTTGCGCGCTTTGCTTCTGTGCGGAGGTCCACATATTCACTGGCCAATAGTCGGGATGCGGAGTCTGAAAGTCTTGGACTGCAATTGGTGCGGCAGTATTCAATATATCTCTTGAGGAATTCTTCTTCCCTTCTTTCTTCAACCTCATCTCGATCTCCCTCAGCTCCAGCAGCTCGATGCACTTCAAGAACATGTCGTGCAATCATGTGATCCTTCACAGCAGAACGCTCATCCTTGACAATAAAGATGAGATCGAAACGGGACAAAATAGTACTTTGAAGGTCAATGTTGTCACTTGCAGATTTCATATCATCATACCGGCCAGATGGTGGATTGGCTGCTGCCAAGACACTGGTACGACTGCGAAGCATTGTGGTGATACCAGCTTTTGCGATTGAAATGGTCTGCTGTTCCATTGCTTCGTGAATAGCTACCCTATCTTCAGGTCTCATTTTATCAAACTCGTCAATGCACACAACCCCTCCATCTGCTAAAACCATGGCTCCTCCCTCTAGGTAAAATTCTCTAGAGGATGGGTCTCGAATCACAGTAGCCGTTAGACCAGCTGCGGATGAACCTTTACCAGATGTATAGACTGCAATTGGAGCTGTCTTGGATGTAAACTTCAAAAACTGCGATTTCGCAGTGGATGGGTCTCCCAGCAGAAGGGCATTAATATCTCCACGACGATATGTTCCATCTGGCATGCGCTTCCTTGCACCACCAAACAACAAGCATGCAACTGCCTTTTTGATATCATCGTGCCCAAAGATCTGGGGAGCAATACGAGAGAAGATCTGCTCATTGGCACCAGGAGTACTGGCAAACTCTCTGAATGCAGCCTCCTCTTCAACACTAAACGTTGGTCTCCTGGCAGTATCTCCATTCAAAACGTCCTCCTGAAACCCTACGATTCTCAGATATGGCTGTCTTACAGCAACTGTAGTAGCCTGGTCTCCTTTTTTGGATCCACGATCATGGGATTGGAAGACAGAAAGGATACCAACAGCAGTAACACGTGTCCCTGGAGACACAGCTCCACAGAGCTTTCTGTCTACCAAACACATCATTGAGCGAGGTAAATCTCCGGTAGGAACATCTTCTGGGCGTTCTTGCAGCTTGATGACCTGCTGATCCAAACATAGGGCACGATCAGCGAGCACTTCATATGGGTCAAGTCCACACTGTGACCTACCCCCTTCTCCAAGTTGTGCTCCCTGGCAGTCCCTGGGAATAGTGGTTCCTCCCAGTCCAGGCTTGCATGCAATTGTTTTTGTATCCTTGCATGTACGGCACTGTACCGTGACTTTGAGTGCCTTGTGTTTTGGGCGAGATGCAGAGGTGACAATTCCAGGAACAATGACCAATCTGGATACATACTGCTCCGGCTTGATCTCTCTCATTGAGAGATTCTTCGCAACTGCACCATTTGCACCACTTTTAAACAGCATGACCTGAACATCAGGGACATCTGGAGCACTGTCATCATCATTTCTGCTCTGTATTCTCTGAGATTCTGCCTTGGCAGCCATTTCAAACAATGGGAGATATTCACTCGGATTATCCACCAATGAATGTGCCAGTTCTGGGGCTCCATACTTTGGATGCAAGAGGTGACCCAGGTCGACTCGCAAGAGGTCTTTATTCCTGGCAAGCTGATCTCTGCACGATGAAATATACAATGTTACACAACAAGCCAGGGAATGATACCGACACAAATCATAAACGTACGCATATGGGAAGATGTTTGTTGTCCTATCTTCCTGAAAGTTTCTGATGAATTCTCCAAATTTGGATATTGTCTGCTGTGGCCTATGGTGCGTCAGTCCACTATCCGTGCCACCGTGTGCTACATATTGCTGCTCGTTAAAATACACTCCACCCTCTATATAAAATAGATATATACGTTATATACATGTATGAATCAGCATATGACTATGGCAGCACCACATACCGTCAAAACCAGCCATCGTGCCCTGTCCTCAATCGACTGTTTTCAGTGGACAAACAACTGGGAGAAGAGACGAAATACGACTTCCTTTGTATCAACCTGTGATAATATATTATTGGTTGATTTTAGAGATGTTTTTTATCTGCAGAAACTTGTGAATTGAGAAATCAAATTCGATTTTGAAATTTTGAAATTCGAAATTGGGGCGCGCCCTGAAACGAAACGAAAAATATTTATTTAATTGTTGTTCAAAAGCATTTTCGAGTCTAAATGCCAGTATTGACATCAATTCATCACCAGAAAATCAAGAAAATGACAATAGATCAGGTAGAGGATGACAAGGAATATTCTCGCTTCCAAACAGACCTGACAAAGGGTGATGAGCAGAGTCTGGGACGCGAAGAAGGGGAGCTTCGTAGGCTAAACCACCTATTGGATCAAACAGGCTCTCGATTATCGCATTTAGGATATCAAAATGTGATACATGACATTGGACTCGGGCGATATGACGAATCTCGCCAAGGACACGACCATATTTCTCGTTGGTTGGTTGGAAGGCTGTGTGTCTTGCAGCGTCTTGACTGGTTGAATGCTGTTTGTACGGTCTTGGTTCCTGAATCTCAAGGAGAAAATGTTGACACGATTCGACGTGATCGAATGAGATTGTACTGGGCATTGAGGAATATGGATTGTGTGGAGATTGCCCATGAATGTGCTCGGTCTGGAAATGTCAATATTGTGGCAGCTTTACTTCAGGTGTATCCATACTCGCTTATGCCATCCATCATAGAGATTCTGCATAGTATCTTTGAAATAGCGGCGGTTGATCAAGTTGAGAAGGTGCTGGGAATGTTGATGGAGATGCAGCAGGGGGAAAGTAATGGTGAACCAGCCATACAGAGGGAAGCTGATATTGTGGAAAGAGATGAATCTATTGTGCTTCTGAGACGACAGGGGGACGTTGCATGGTACCGGTGTACTGAACGAATAGCAAAAATATGTCATGGTTGGTGTGTGCCCTCGGCTGCACAAATAGAATCGTGGATTGTTCAGCACTCGCTGGAAGTTGAACAAAGAACAGGGCTCTATCGTGATGCCATGGCATTGTTGCAAGCTGGTGTGCGCGTGATGGCGAAACATGAAAGCTCATATACTTTGCTGCAGAATCATATTTATTTATTGCAAGAGTATGAGGTTTGTCTTATGTTGAAGGACGTGCTTAAGAGAAATGGTGCCCCTGACGGTTTGCAAGAGTTTCCCAAGAGTGCTGTACAATATATTTCTGCAGGGACAGATGGAAGGATAGTTTCTTTTCTGGGACTCGTGTTTTTGTCTGAAAATGTGATAGATATACATACCATGACACATACATACCTACAGAGTTATTTTGAAATTCAAAAGATGATGGATCCATCCATGGAAGATGTCCTGCGTGCTGTGCTGACCGAATTTGCATATTTGCATACAGACTGGATTGTAGAATTTCTCAACGTCGAAGACATTCATCCTTGTATTTTTTCGAGTATAGAATCTATTATCTCACTATGTTTGGACATACTTTTTTATGCTCCAGACGAATCTGTCGAGTCTGAGACAATCATTCAGAGGAGAGTCTTTCAGGGTGTACTCCTTGAAATTACAGAAGAGCTCATTGCTGGAACCCAAAGTGAAACTCTTCGGGAACAATTTGAAAGAGCGCGATCATCATATGCAGTCGTCTCATTGATGCATGATCTGGGAAAAGATATTCAGATGCACGAAGCCTCTTCTCTTGGCAGTTCATCTGGTACCTATCAGATGCTTGAGGGTATTGTTCGAGGCAAACTTTCATTGGGTGCACCTAAAAAAGACTGGAAGAAGCTGCAAAATACAGTAGATGAAATTTCCAAAAGAGCTGGCATGTATCCAGAAACTACGGAGCGATTGCATGAACTTATTTGTGAATGCTCTCTGAGATTGGGTCATACAGACCCGACTGAGGCATATGTTGCATTCATGGAGCCAAACAAGAGGGAGAGATTTTTGACGACCCTAGCCCACCGCATAATTTGTCTTGATAGTGATTTGAGACAGGTTACGATTGAAACTTCCAAAAAGGTGCTGCGAATGCTGCCAGATCTATCAACGATTGAGAAAGAATTACTCCTGGTTGATACTGTTGTGAAACTTCGAGAGCTTGGCATAGAAGTTTCACCGCAGGAGCTTCGAGAGTCATCAAATGTGTCTCAATTATTTCAAAATGCGATACAAAATGTGACTTCGACTAACGGTTTGCATGATATCGATAGGATCATTGGGATGTTTAGCACATTGGACATGGGATTTACAACTGATGAGATACTCCAGCAACTTGCTGAAACTGCGTTTGCACTCGAAGATGCGCCTCTCTGTGCAAAACTATGCCTTAAACTTTATGATTCAAGTTCATCAAACGCTTTGCCCATTATCATGAGAGTTGCCCTATCAAACTTGAACATAGATTCAGATTCAAGAGAGAAACTGCTATCTGTTGCACTAAGATCTGCAAAAGATGCGGATGTTCTTAGAATTCTTGCATGTCAGAGAATTGGCAATGTCAGAGATCCAGTTGCAGATATACTCTCTCAAATCATTGCCGGGCATTTGGTAAAATGTGACTGGAGGACGGTAACACTTGAGGTAGCATGCGCCCTTCTGTCAACGGACATCAGAGGCATAATTTGTTGGGTTAACGAATTCTTGGCATCCAATCATGAATTGCTTGAACGTGATTCTAGAAGGTCAATTTACCTTGGTGTCATTTGCGGAGTATGCATGAAAGTGCTATCTAGTTGTATTGGGGACGAGAATGAGAAGTCATGTCACCTTGACCACACTAGTCTGACGCAGCTTCCAATCTCTGTCATATTCTTCTGGGGAGCCAAATACTTGGAGGCTCCACTACGAGAGATCAATGATGAGGATCGGAATTCACTGTTTGAGATACTATTAAGACTTGGAAAATGCATGGTTTCCATTGCAGATGCAAATCGTCTCTCAGTTATAAATGATAGAGATGCAGAGAGACTTTGGGAAACTGGAGACCTTGATGCCCAAAGGCATGTTTTGAGGCAAGTGACCGATAAACTTGCTGCATCCCAAGTATCACATTTTGGAACAATTAACCGGATAGACCGGCTGCATGATATTTCTGATGGAATTGAGGTGGCTGAACTGTCAAATGTGGGTATTTTGGCCCGGAGGTGTGGCACCGAATTTGAGCAAGTTGAAGAAATGTTTGTAGAGAGCATGTTGTTAAGGCATGGATGCAGTAGAGCCCTGGGCAATTCTTGGGACAGAGTATGCAGTGCACGGCCATCCAGAGCATTAAAAATAGTTTTAAGTCATATCCTAGGATCCGAGGACATTAGCAGCTTTGAAGTTCTTAGGAGCATTGAGATGGTGAAGCAATGCGTTGCCAATGGTGCTTTACATCAACTGGACTCTGAAAATTTACCAATATTGCTCACATATATTTACGATGCGTGTGAACATTTCTTAGCGGTGGCAGATTTAGATCTCAGGCCCTTCATGGAGCCATTTTTTATCAGATTTGACTCTCTTCTCAAAAATGAGAGAGAAAAAGGTGCTATGCGGGCGGAACGGTGTAGCATAGACTGGTTGATTCATGTTACTGAACCAGAGAATGCAATTTCGTTGTTCGAATTTCTGACACAGATCTCTGGCTGGTATGATGATATCAAGCAAGCAGATCCTGAACTCGCAGAGTTAGAATACCCCGTGCATCCAGATGTGGTACTACTGATTGCCCTGTCAAAAATGCTTGCAATCAATTCCAACTATATGGCTCTATCAGATTTTTTGGCTAGGATTAGAATCGACCTTTTGCTCTCGATTGGACTGGCACTTGAATCTCCATCTCAAGAACAAATGAGCATGGATATACCAGAGGAGATTGCAAAAAGGCTTCATGCAGTGAGCGAGGATAATTTGACTCATTTATATCTGAACATTATTGAATTGACAAGGAATGAGAAAATGTCCAATAGAGAAATAGAAGCGAGGGAACTCATAATCAAAAGACATGCCAAGATAATCTGTAGAAAAGAGCTCAAAGAATCTCCTGTCAGAGAGAAATGCATGGCATCAATATGTGAAATGGCTGGCTCATTAGTGGACGACGATACTGAATTGACTCAGATTTCTACAGAAATTCTATCTCGCTGCATATACGAGGGGCACAAATATGATACATCTGTCATTACTGTTATGGATACGATTGTGCAGCTTACACCAAACCCGAGCGAAATTGATACATATGAGGTCTTGCAGCAGGTGTACAATGTGACACTGAACACCTGCATACAGTCACTTAAAGGTTCTTCCACGGCAACTATGACAAAAGGTGAGGTGATCCAGAATATTTTTGGCATCATAAGATCACTTGATTGCCCAATGTGTGAAGGTCTGGATCTCATTCAGACTCGTGTTTACAGAACTCTCAAGGAATATCTCTCAAATGCGGGGAGCAAGGCTGATGCCATTAGTTCTGAAATTCAAATACAACTCATTGAAATGATGATGACTATTGGTAAGGACAAGTGGCTCGATTGGCAGCCTGAAGACAATGATGTTTGGTCACTACAGCCCCAGTCTCTCTTGCATTCAAGGCTTGTCTCGCATTTTGCAACATCCTGGGAAGATGTAATGGAGACTGAAATAATGGACCAAAGTTCATTGAGTACCTCTTGTGACACAAATACGGCGTTCTGTCAATTGTCATCTGAGGTCTCTACACCAGAACAGGCATCTGCATTGTGGTCTGCCATGGCAACTATCGTGCTTCCTCACTATGAAAATGATCCTGATGCTCGTTCAAATCTGAAAACGAGTCTCAATATGGCGTTTACATGCGTTTTACGGACTGGTGATCTCGATACCCTGCTAACTGCAGTAGATGAGTTCCTTGGCATCTCTGGAGAGATATCTTCAGAACAAGGAGAAATAGCCGCGGACTCCTTGGTACATCATCCACAATACATTCCTCTAGTAGAAGTGATGATTAATGACTCAAGTATATCAGAAAACACGGCGTCAAATGTATATCATCTGGTCTCATCAAGTGATACTCCAAAGCATCACAAGATAGCAGCAATTCTTGCTCTTGCTGACTCTGGGATGCTATCAAAGATAGTACAAGAGTTTGGAATATCTGCTCTCAAAGTAACTGTTCAGGCACTCGACAATAGTCCATTATCTCTCAAAAGAGCTACATTTGTGGCCGGAGATGGAGCAGAGTTTGCATGCCCCCTTAGAGTTGCAATATATGGTCAGATGATTTCCCAATTGATCATATCAGGGGAGAGTGTTGCAGCTTCGTATTTAGCATTTGAAACTTTAGGGCTTGCTACTAGTTTAAGGGTGAAAGATTCTGGTATACCAGTTATCGCAGGACTGCTCTCAAGCCTGCACGATATATCTTGGACTGGATCTCAGTCTGATTTAATCTCCTTGGGGTTCCCAGGAACATCAATGCTGGGGCATATTCTCAGAACTTTCCCAGATTTATCATCAAAAGCACTAGAGTTATGCCAATGATACTGTTTTATATTGATACATATAAGAATTGTGTTACAATTTAGCAAATGTTTGAGATATCAACAACGGGAACAGGATACTCGCATCACCATGTACTTTGACTGGTGTGGCATCAGCTCGAATTTTACCCCAAGACACAGCTTCATCTGGCCGTGCTCCGCTATCACTACCATCGTATTCCTGAGCTGTGTTTAGATACACTGCAAAGTCAGCACCATTCTTCATTAGATTTGCATTACAGATGTGATGCTTTGGAACTCCTCCACCTAAAATAATGATGCCAGTCTTTCTTGGTTTTGCCTTCAGTGCCTGATCATTCATGGAGCGAATGTCTTTAACAACATCAATAACCAGCCCATCCGTCTTGTATGTATGGAAATAGAGCATATCACCAAGTGACCCATCCGTAATCGCAGGACAGTATATGGGTATTTTATTCTTTGCAGCCCAGTAGCAAATGGAATCTTCATGATTTATTTCATGCCCTAATCGTTCTATTACTTTAGAAGGAGTCCATGCGACACCTTTGCTCTCTTGTTCCTCCAGCATTGCATCAAGGATTGGCATGACCCAGTCCTCAAATTTACAGTAGTTTGAATTCGGTATCAGCATATTTCCCGCTCTATTGATTCCTTTACGCCTAAGATCTGCCCCTTTCATCTGAAAATCACCCACATATGTTGGTGCCAGGCATTTAATAACATCTTCCTCAACACCACCAGCAGTGGTCACCAGAACGTCAACCATCTTGTGCTGAACCAAATATCTAATATTTTCCCTAACTCCAGCTGATATCAAGTTCGATGTATACCCCAAAAATATCTTACATCGATTCCCTCGTTCATCTTTGGCCTCATTCGTTGACAATTCATCATCCTCATGCATGGATTCCTCTGGAACTCTCCAAGCAAGCATGGAATTCACTTCGTCAATGGCCCTCCCAAGAGCAGTCGCCTGAAGCCCCGTCCCCTTAAATGACTGCATGACAGAGTCAATATCTCTTCCAATATTAAAATCATGCCCTCGAATCGGTATTGAATCCTCTGGGAGCTCCTCACTTGGTACGAGGACAGCATGCAATGCATCTGAGTTATCTTCGTGACTCATTCTCCTTTCGTTCAGTTTCAGAGCATCTCAAATGAATCTATATAGATTATACAATCTAAAAAATTATATATATGAATCTGAATCTTGTCAATGAGAGACTTTATGAGGCTATATCATGCCAACAACTTTTCCACCCTCTTGGATTGGTTCGAATTGAATTGTTGTGCCACCAGGACACATTTTATGCAGATGCATGATACATTCATTCATTTCACATACAAGGGATATTATGACCCTATACTAACTATAATACATATTGCTATCAATGTCCAAGAGATTGACATGTGAATCAATTGTTTCACTTCGATACATCAGAATCTCTATTCCCCCTGATCATGCCATAGAATGCCCCTTAAGATATACATACCTTGATGAATCTTGAGGCTGGCAATAAAATAAAATCTCGAGAAAAGGGTGCTTCAGACCACGACATGTATCCAAGCCTACCGACCAAAAAAGTAGGCCCTCAACCCCTGCGAAACTATCTGTGACCTCAATCCTTGCAGTTGGTTCTGTGCGGCCTTGGAGCATTTATAATATCCTATCAAGTTTGCAACTGAAAGAATAAGTGCAATTACAACAAGCAAGAGGTATTCAACATTCAGTTTGAGGAATGCCACGAGTCCCAACAAAACCCATACCAGGGGGGTACCGTACAGAACCATCCAAAAGATTCTCGAGTCGAATGTATTGACTGCACGCTGCCCTTCCTGAAGACTTTCAAATTTCCATTCACTTCCATCATCTCCAACTTCACTCCACCACCGGAGACCCACCAAGAGTCTACCAGAAACGTTCTTGACTGTCCAAAAGTCACACATGAGCAGAAACACAACGATGCAGAAATTGATGATGAAATTCGATGGAAACCAGCCACATAAGATGTAATACGTCATTGCAATGCCCTTGAACCCGATGTAAAACAGCATGGCAGCGGGGTGAGGTGATGAACCAAACCCAGCTCGATCAGCCTCCCCTTCCATGGCTCGTAGACTACCTCAGATCACCACAAGGATACAAGGATGCAATTATTTCAATTCGAGTTAACATAGAATTTGTGTATGAGCAAGACAAAGGACAGAGGAGAGAAATGTAGGCATTTTTAGTATATTTAACATTTTTTGCCACTTCACCTGAATTTCGAAATTCAAGAATTCTTGATCAACGTAAGATGCTCAAGCCATTCTCGGGAGATCGTCTATAATTGTTCAATTTTACTACTGCTATATACAATTGCCATGCCTTGGACGAGGGCCTCTCAAAGCCTGTTGTGTCACAAGGCACGTGCGTTCCCAGATATCAGAAGTAAGAGTTACAGGTGCAGGTGTATGCATTCTGATGCTCCTGTGAAAAAGCACGTGGCTGTGGTGGGTGGGGGAGTCGGGGGTCTAGTCTGTGCAGGGTTGCTGGCAAAAGACGAAAGATATCAGGTTGTTTTGCTGGAGAAGAATGACACTGTTGGTGGCCGCATGCAGTCTGAATATATCGATGGGTGGAGGTTTGATTCTGGTCCATCGTTGCTGCTGTTTCCAAATATATACAAGGAGACTCTGGCTTCTCTTGGTGTAGATAACATCGAAATGGAACAAGTTCTGCCAGCTGCGTATAGGGTTTTCTTCACTGATGGTGATTCCATCGATCTGCTTCATGATACCGATGACATGAGAGCTCAACTGGAATTGAGAGAGCCTGGGGCAGCACGGGGGTATGATAAATTCTTGGAGATGTCCAAAAATCATCTCGAGGTTGGAATGCCATATTTTATTGAACGCGATTTTACAGAGTTCTCAGATGCCAAGGGTTTATTTGATTTGATTCCAAAGGCAAGCGTGTTGAATCCTTTTTATTTGCTGGGACCGTATGATTTGGTTTTGAAACAGTTTTTCAAAAGTCCTAAAATCAGAGCTGCATTTACGTTCCAAACCCTTTATGTGGGATTAAATCCCTTCAACTCACCAGGAGTATTCAGTCTGCTGGCAGGAACAGAGATTATTGACGGGGTCTATTATCCGACCGGGGGTTTTGAAAAAATCCGTGATAGTCTGAAAGATGCAGTAGAAAGGCTTGGGGTGGAAATTCGGACCGGTATTGAAGTACAAGCCATCCATGTTGCACAAGGAGTTGCAGGGAATTCCCTGGCAACAGGAATCACAACGAATAGTGGTGAGCACATAGATGCAGACATCGTGGTGAGCAATAGGGATGTGGCTGCATCGTACCAAATTATTGATTCAAAAACTGATTTCCTTGCCAAGTATGCATCTGAGAAAGTATCTCAGCTGGAGTCATACGACTACTCATGTGGGATTATATCATTCCAATGGTGTTTGAACAAAAAAGTAGATGCTTTATTGCATCACAACGTTTTTATTTCCAACAATGCCAGAAAAGCGTGGAGACCTGCTAGAAATGCACGTGAAATTGAAGAGTTTCCAAACTTTTATGCGCACATGCCATCCAAAACTGACTCAACAGCATCACCAGGGCCAGACTCTGAGTCTCTCATGATTCTCTTGCCTGTGGCAAACTTGCAACAAATTGATGAATCTTCGTATGATGATCTCATACAAGTAGGGAGAGTATCCGTTCTTCGATATTTAGAGAAGGCTACTGGAATCACCAATTTTGAGTCGCTGATTGTTCATGAGAAGATTATTGATCCACCTCAGTGGAGGGACATGTATGGGCTTACCCATGGAGCTGCTTTTGGTCTATCGCATGGCTTGAACCAACTCAGCATTTTCCGACCCCCAATCAAGGATGCCATGGTATCAAACTTGTATTTTACAGGAGCATCGACGAGGCCTGGGAATGGGGTTCCATTGTGTATGATTGGTGCACGCCTTGCTGCTGAACGAATTATCAAGGATTCATCTACAAATGACTGACCTTGATCTACTAAATGCAACGAATATGTCATGTATACACCCTTTCAAAATTTAAGAGCAATTACATGATCACTGTTTCGACATTTTCCTCCTTGGATCTAGTGGTGCATCTTCGCCTACAACTTTTGATACTTCATCCTTTGCCATTCTCTCTTCCCGTGGCCTCTTCTTCAATGCAGACCCCTCTCCCACCTTTTTAAAAACAAATGTACAGAATAAGGAGCTTGCAATGCTCAAACTTGGATCGCTCGATCGAAAGCTTGGGGAAAAATGCTTCAAGACTCTTGTAGCATCTTCTGGCTTGAGGCAATCTTCAAGTGCAGGATCATCATATTGGGTGACAGGTTCCAAACCATACTCTTTTGCAACTCCAACCAAAACATTTTGGTATACTAAATATTCTAAAGATCCCTCAGTACCCTCCTCTCCGCCAGTCACCGTGTCTCCTATTGCACAGATGTATGGACTCCCAAATGTTGCAGGCATTCCCTTCCATCTGGCTTCTATCGTGAGCATTGGGCTCTTATATACTGGGGATTTCATCACGCATTGATTGATAGATTTCCCATCAGGTACTGTCCCAAAGAAATACCCACCTACTTTCAAATTAATAGAAACATTGTGCAGAAACTGACGAAGGGCCTTTTCAGAAACAAAAAAGTAGTGCAGAGCAAACATGCAGGTGACTGCATCATACAGTGTTCCATCTTTGAACTCCTCGATTCCCAAAAGTGACGAGTCCATAAAATCACAAAATGTCCCAACACTCTTTTTCCCTTCAAGGGCCTTTTTATATCGTGTGCGAGCTTCATCAATCTCTGCAGGAGACAAATCAATCCCCTTGACATATGTGATGTTTGAGTCAATCCATTTCCACAAATCCCCGCCCCTTCCACAAGCAAGATCCAGCAGCCGCTCTGCTCCATACGCAAATCTATTGATCAACTTCCGTTTGACGCTGTTATGGAATCGCTTGAGCTCTACAGAGGGCCCCTGGGCCCTTGCCTTGAGTGCAGACTTTTGGTCAACATGCTTATTACTGTGGCGATTGTAGTGATCCTTTGTATATTGTAACGACTCTAGGTCCATAATTACAACTTATTGCAATTCTATAGGGCTTGTTAAGAACCAGTGAAACGTATTCTAGCGAAAAAAAGACCAAGCTCTGACTGAGCCTGATAGTTCTTCTCTGCAGGGTTGTTGCACAAATACGTCCGTGTCAAAGGGAATATCTGATTTTATTAAAAATTAGAATGGAAGAGATTTCGAATTGAAGGATTGTTTGAACAGGGGCGCATATTTTCACTCGTTTCTTTTTGAAAACTGGAAAGAAAAAAATGTTACATATGTTATCTATACGATCGATATTTGGCTGGTATGCCTCGAATTTCATCTATAAACAACTATTTCAGATTCATAGTAGTGTTAGTGACCTTCAATTCCACCCATCAGCATCGAGATGGTGCTGACAATGAAACACTTGCATACCATGCAGCCAAGACCCATGACAACAAAGCCCGCTGGATTCTTTTCTAGCAGACTCTATCATCGTCATAGAATGCAGATATTTGTGCAATCATCTAGTGGAGATACGAATGTTCTGGTGGTCGGATCTGGTGGAAGAGAACACGCTCTTGCATGGAAATTTGGAATGTCTCCCTCCTGTGGCCACGTATTTGTGGCCCCAGGTAACGCTGGAACTGGTGTTGAAGAGAATGTAACGAATGTTTCGTCTCTAAATCCATCAAATCATGATGCTGTAATCGAATTTTGCAAGGAAAAGGGAGTGGGTTTTGTGGTTGTTGGTCCAGAACAGCCATTGGTTGATGGCCTGGTTGATTCTCTGGCGAGTGCTGGCATTACTGCGTTTGGTCCTACGGCTGGAGCTGCACAGTTAGAAGGTAGTAAGGCTTTTATGAAGAACTTGTGTAAAAAGTACAATATACCAACGGCGGAATATAATGTGTTTGAAAATCCTGAGGATGCGAAAGCATATGTAAAGACACATGGAGCACCAATTGTGGTCAAGACGAGTGGGTTAGCCGCTGGGAAAGGTGTCATAGTGGCTCAAACAGAAGATGAGGCGCTAAAAGCGATAGATGATATGATGATCCACTCTGCATTCGGTTCTGCTGGAACGCAGATTGTCATTGAAGAATTTTTGACCGGAGAGGAAGCATCATTCTTTGCTCTTATTGATGGAGCTACTTGCATTCCTCTTGTAGGAGCTCAAGATCATAAGGCTGTAGGAGAAGGAGATACAGGTCCCAACACAGGGGGTATGGGGAGTTACTCACCAGCACCTGTTTTGACGCAGGACATTATTGATCAGGTGATGAAGGACATTGTTGTGCCAACTGCAGAGGGAATGATTTCCGAGGGGTATCCTTTTAGAGGAGTGCTTTTTGCTGGTCTGATGATCAAGGATGGCAAAGCAAAATTGTTAGAGCACAATGTGAGATTTGGAGACCCTGAGTGTCAGTCTCTCATGGTAAGGCTTCAATCAGATTTGTTAGAAACCCTGCAAGCTGCGTTGAGAGGAGAAGCTATCGCTCTTGAATGGGATCCAAATCCTAGTTTAACTGTAGTTGTTGCTGCAAATGGATATCCAGGATCATATGCAAAGGGAACTGTGATTAGAGGATTGGAAACCGTCACCAACGCAAAGGTATTCCATGCTGGAACAGACCTTGACGAGAATGGACAAGTAATTTCAACAGGGGGGCGCGTTTTGGGTATCACTGCGACAGGTAAAACAGTGGCGGAGGCACAAGCAAAAGCATATTCTGCCGTAGACCAAATAGTGCCAGACATGTACCCAGATGGATTTGTCCGAAGAGATATTGGATGGAGGGCTGTATGAAATCAAGTATTACATAATAGACATGGACCCAATACAAAATGAAATAATTGAATCTGTTTTAGAAGAAAGGCACGTGGTGTCCTGTGTAAAGCACGACCCTATAGATATCTGTGAAAATGTGACTTGTCCACCATCCGGCATTCCGGCAATTAAATCTGCTGCATTGACAGCAATATCCACAAGCTCGCCATTAAAGAACTTGTCAACCATTTCCTCAGATCTGGGCTCATTTCCAATTATCTCCAGAATGCTAATTGGCTCGGTCATGAACGATATATCCTTGCTCACTCCTTCAAGAACCAGCTGAAGCCTTGAGAGATCATCTCCCTCTTGCACATCCTCACGAGTGCCATTCCGCCTCAGAGAGATATCTATCATCGTTGTGTTATCTATTAATATCTGACTTGTCGTTGCGAAACTCGCCGCTCCGTACTGCTGTGGAATATCAATGCAGTACTCTTTCCTTGAGTCCTCTGTGCTGTTCCCTCCTTGATACACAGCGTTCTTTTTCTTCTGTAGGTATCCAAAGCTCCAATCAGACCATTCAGGATCAATATCACCATCATAATATATCTCATAGACACTTTTTTCTTCCTGTAGTGCCCTTCCGAAGCATGCTGGGAGTAGGATGAGAACAACTGCAACCAGCCCCCACCAACTGACACCAGATCGATAGGAACCTTTTGGGCTCATATCCGCTTGTATTGCCATATCAAATGATTCATATCTATTTTGACTGATACAATGCTGATGCTCATCATCGGCACTCATAGATGCATACCAGGTGCAACTGCCACGAGGGGACCCACAGTGCCTGGGCTGTCCCAAGGGCCCTCTCGGAAAATCCCAGGTCGAGTCGGCACAGATGCTAGCATCATGGAGCGCTCCCGGGTGCTCACTTTATTTACGATTGAGGTCACGGTCGATCTAAAGCTGTGTTGTCCCAGGACAGATTATGGCTTGGTTCTTGTCATTATTTGATGATGCTGTGCTCGTCCTTATAGTTTATTCAATATATGTATATGCTAAG
>PJEL010002009.1_pt1 | contig 19319 bp, 44 predicted proteins | sample 1853271 | NCBI WGS metagenome assembly PJEL01 (sample SAMN08108733, study PRJNA415343) | Invertebrate metagenome, whole genome shotgun sequencing project. | host: Globobulimina | place: Sweden: Gullmar Fjord | collected 2015-08
GGAAGGTGACTAGGCTTGGGGCTTACGGTATACGAGGGGAGGGCTCTCACGACTGCGTCGAGCCGGAGTGATTGCCGTGCTTACCATGTCCGACGCGCATAGGCGCTACGCGTACACACCCGCGCCCTGGGCGCACATGCACGCGTAAGAACAGGTCTCACATCACCCGAGCACGGCGCAATGCTTGCCATAATATTGCCACAATTTGTTTAGTAATAGCATTTCTTGCATATGGCCACGTATCTCGTTGTTTTGTAACGACTTAGCCCGCCAGGACCTGGGTAATCTGTTAAGTAAAAATAATCCTTTACACGGTAGCGTGTAGGGATTACTATTGAAGCATGCCACGGGGAAACCCGGGAGAGCAGATGTTCATTGACAGTATAGGGACGGGATAGTTTTTCAGGCTTGACGCGGAATAGTACCGGGATTCATCTCGGCTTGTGCAATTCAAGACGCGTCAATATGGGAAACCATAAAAATATTTTTGGAGGTCATTTTTATGACGGCAAACGTTGAAGTGAAAGCACTTGAAGCGTCCGGGTTTTTTCTTGAGGGAACCGGTGGAGGATGTGACGCCTACATCAAGCGGGTAGGATTCGCCGTGTTTACTGAGGACGGGGCGGACTGGGAATGTGAGATTTTAATAACCGATGGCGATTTAAACATCCCGGAAAGTTATCCGTGCGAAATCGGAGCGGTATTAACCAGAGATGGCGACTTTGTTGAGGGTCTTAATTGGGCAATGGTAAACAATATCACGGAGGTAATCGCATACGCTGAAAATGTAATTGGTTATTCTGGAGCCTACATTAACGAGGGAGTGAAGTAATGAGTACTGTTAAATATGGCTTTACGGACATTTACGGGATTGCATGGACCGACCTAGAAGTTGATCGATACAATTTTATTTCGGAAAAAATCGACCAGAGAATCCGGGACGGTTACAAGGTTCCGGAACAATTGTTGAATGATCGGCATTATCAATATACCCAACCGCGCTATTTTAGCGGACGGGTTCTAGGTTAACGGAGTACCCCGGGTTCGACTCCCGGGATAACCTATCACTAATTTTTTTGGAGGTGGCAATATGGCCATAATTCAGACAGTTTCAGCATCGGACTTTCATGATGCGTTTCACAACATGGGTAGAGGTGATCAATTCACATACGACGCTAGGTGTGCGCTTTATGATTACCTTGATGAATTATCGGAAGACACCGGGAAAGACATGGTGTTGGACGTGATTGCAATTTGTTGTGATTTCGTAGAATGCGAGAGTATCGCCGAGTTTGCCGAGCAATATCTCGACGTTAACGAACAGCTCGAACTTGGAGAGCTTGACGGAGATGAGGCGCTTGATTGGGTAGAGAATCATCTTTCGGACAATTCTAATGTTATCCATGTGAAACATGATTCGATTCTATTCTGGGCATTCTGAGAACTGATGGAATAACCCGGGGTTCGATTCCCCGGGCAGTCTATACCGTAAAGGTAAAATCAATTTTATAGGGGCAAAAAATGGTAGACACATTCAGAACAGACGCGGCAATTGAGCACATTAATGATGCTATCAATTCAGGTCGTTATTTTAGGTCCGAAATTAACAGTATGAGAGCAAAGAAACGCAGAATTCTAGAAAAACAGCGTCAAGGTTTCGAGCTTGTCGTATTTGTACAAGATTGTTTCGATATTCACGACGTTGCAACGATTAAAATTAAGAAATTCACAAACGAAACAGACTGACTAAAATAACCGGGGTGTAATTCCCCGGGGCAGTATCATTAATTTTTTTGGAGGTAGTCATATGACTATTAAGAAATCGGAAGTGAATATGTCGGCGTATCATCAGGCATCGGGGCATTACTCCGGCGGTTCTTTCATGCAGGCATTACAGACGGTAGTGGAGCGTGCCGACGCATCGAACCGGGCAAAGCTGGAGAGCGTATTCCCCACAGAAATCGCGGGATTTATGGCCGGGGCGAATGGTTGGGAATTGGTGGACTAGATGACAACACTCGAACGCAAGGCGGAAGCATCACGACGGAAATTGCAATCGCTTATCAGGTTGCAATCGCAAGGGTTCATGCAAGATGAGAGAGCGATACGGAGAGCGCGCAATACCTACCGCATCCGCAAGGCATCGGCAGAAGGTACGGGGATTGCACTATGACGTTTCGACTATTCAACATCGGCGCAGAGTTAAACGAACACGGGAAGGCGTGGAATGGTAGATTCGAGATATCTATGGAACACGGAGAGAACACGCATTTATTACGGGATAACACATTCATGCCCAGACCAGACCGGGATATGGCGATCAGGTTGGTTCGTGATTATCTCCGGGAACGGTTCGGATTCGCGGATTGGCAGATGGACCTTGCGGAAGACCCCGGGACTGGGTTCCTGAATCTTCCGATACTAGCGCACGACTGACGGAGTTTCCCGGGTTCGACTCCCGGGACAGTCTATACGGAGGCATTTATATGACGGAGAAGACCGTAAAAAGTGAACTGGAGGCATCCAGGGCGCAGGAAGAGGTCCGCCAGGATTTGCTGGCAGCGGAAATCAGAGAAGATCGAGACGTGTGGCGGACGAGCGCCGGCGATAGGTCATTTCGGCCATCGATGAGACCGGAATACTGGAGGTAATGGTGGATCAAGTAACTGAAAATGTCTGGAATGCGGACGTTTGCGACCAGTGCGGGAATGAGGTCCAATGGGAAGAGGAGTCAATGGGCGCATTAAACCAAACATGGGACGGGATATGTCGGGGCTGTGGACGTGAGTTTAGGGCCGAACTTGAATCACAATTGATGGAGGTAATAGTCAAATGAGAAGCGTATTCGGAGAATATTTCGTATCACCTGCGAGGATTATCGGGCGTGGACTGACGGCACACATTGAAGAATGTGAAGCGGAGGTTGGCCAGTTCTTTGATTTATTCTTCAGGGGAACCGACGGGGCCGTGGAACATGTCGAGAGCTTCGATGAAATAACCGGAGCAACAGAACACGCACAGAGTCTCAATTCCAGATTCTACGCCGGGGCGCAATAGCCGAATCCCGGGTTCGACTCCCGGGAGTTCTTTATCTAATTTTTTGGAGGTGCTGTATGGCACGGTTTATGAACGAGTATCCTAGAGATGAGAGAATAGCAAATATTCTCTACCACATTGACGAAGCCACGAACGCGATAAAGGCGGAAATGGTCAAAATGAGAGAGGATGAGGAAACAGAATCGGGTGATGATCTATCACAATGGCACGGGGGAATCCTTTATGGGAAACTCGAATCATCTATGGAAGCCATCGGCACCATTGAAGCAAAATTAAGGAAGTATTCAGCATGAGAGTAGCGGTATTATTCGAGCATTCCGGGACGGTCCGGGACGCATTTATCCGGGCAGGACACGACGCGGTATCGTTCGACACACTTCCGAGCGAATCACAACTGGGAAGGCATATTCAATTCGATATCTTCGAGATTGAGAAGGGCGTATTCGGGGAGTTCGACATGGTGATCGCTCATCCACCATGTACCCATATGGCGGTATCGGGAAACCGTCATTATGCCGGAACCAAATTACGGCAAGATTCTGCGAACCTGATTGACTGGGTATGGAATATTCCATGCGAAAAGCTGTGTATTGAAAACCCGGTTGGGCAGATCAATAAATATCTCCCGGGAATGCCGAAACCTCAGTATATCCAACCGTGGGAATATGGACACGATGCGTCCAAAAAGACCGGACTCTGGAAACGCGGACTTCCGGACCTTATTCCTACCGAAATCATTATCAAAGACCGTTACGAGAATCAGACACCATCAGGACAGAATAAACTAGGGCCCTCACCAGATCGATGGAAGTTAAGATCCAAGTTCTATAAGGGCGTAGCTCAGGCAATGGCCGAACAATGGGGGAAACTATGAAATATATACACACAGTAACATGTCCGCACTGTGGATCACAATTGAAGGCATACGGAAGCGTTGATACCAGATCTCAAGAGTTACATTACAACAAGATGTACTGCGAATGGCAGGATACCGACAATGAGGCTCTGGACAATCAGGAGTTCTGTAAGAAATCATTTACGGTCTCAATCGGCGTCATGACTTATGTGGAATCAGTATTGGTGAGCGTATGAATGACATTAACATGGCAGACCAGTGGGGGAAATCATGAGCGTAGCAGATGGACAATATGAACACGTTATGGACCGACTTGATGCGTTACAAGAGAAGAATAAAGAACTCATTAAGGCTTTAGATAGCGTTATTGACGCCATTAAGGTAGAGCAGATGGAACTCCGGTTCTGCAAGGTAATGCAGGAGATAAAGGAGGCTTTAAGCTGATGAGAAGAAAAAAGGCCCTCAAAAGAGTAAAGGGCAATACGAACGCATACGGTCGAAAGGCCGACTATTCAAACCATGATTGTGCAACCTGCAAGATCAATAAAGAGAAGGTTCCCGCATCATACTGGCATCTAAACATTTATTACTGCCAAGAATGCTGGGATATCGAAAAGGAATTGGTGAAGGAGCCGATTATTTCCGTACTGGGATATCAGGAGGAACAAAATGTTTAGTACAGCACAGGCAGCCAAGGCGTTATGTATCACGCCGGCGACAATGAGAAAGCATAGACAGCACAAAGGACTGGGGACCGAAACGTCCCCGGGAAGGGTGAGTTGGAAGATCAGCGAACTTGAAGAGATCCGAAGAGGGCAGGGGAGCCACATGGCACACACCATGTATCGGGTGAAGTTCCTGGTTCATCAGCTCAATTCTCAGGCAATCCAAGGGAATATGAATATCTGGGCTCCGGGGCGGACGGTAGCGGAGTCTAAGGCGGAATCCTGGTTCTGGGAGGCCCTACTCAAAGACCAGCCCCAGAAGTGGGGAATCCCTACAAGATTCCAGATTCTTGCGCTCGAAGAGTGATCGATACACGCGTCTTGCTTTGCCGTATTATTTAGCACCGATAGGTAGACACAGTGGCCTGTGGTGCTATATAATATCAGGCACAAGGAGTCACGTTATGACAGACCACGATCTACTATTACAGATCGCAGACGAAATAAGCGAAATGAAGGCTTATTTTCTCAGGGAGACTCTCACTGTTGCAGATATCACAAAGATACTTGGCGTTAGCCCACGAACTATTGGGCGCAAGCCGTGGTTACTGCCGTATAACGGACAAAGCCAGTATGAAGGTATCAGGCGGTGGGACAGAAGGGAGTGGATTGAATGGAACCGAATACCTATTCAAGTTCGCAAGTACGGAAGCTGGAAAGCCGTAGAGGAGGAAGGTGATGAGGGAGATCGACAGAGATCCGGGGTGGCAACAATTCAACGAATTAAGCAACAAGGACGGTTTAACGTCGATAGAGGTTGATTTTGGCGTATCGCTGAAAGTCATTTATTTCGAACTTCCCGCTACGGCTGTCGGTATTGAGGCCGTTTTTATTGGGGATGATATGTCTTTATTCGAGATATCAGGGCTTAAAGGCTTTGACTGGGACGAATTGGCATATCAAGTAGAGGAGAGTGTTAGAAATGCCCGGGACTGACGCAGAAATTATGGAAAAGCTGAAGGCTCCGTTCTCACCATCAGATATTGAGTGGAGAATCCAATCGGCGAGACTGAGAAACGGGAATCCAGAAGCAAGGGTGTTGGCTTATGTCACCAACCGCGCAATTCAGGCGAGGTTGGACCAAGCCGTAGGCGTGTTTGGGTGGCGGAATGAGTTCAAAGCCGGCCCGGGTGGCGGAATCCTTTGTGGGATATCAATTTCTGTCGGAGAAAACGCTGCTGGAGAGATTCGGTGGATAACCAAGTGGGATGGCGCTGAGAATACCAACATCGAAGCCGTGAAAGGCGGTTTGTCATCTGCAATGAAGAGGGCAGCCTCACAATGGGGAATCGGTCGATATCTCTATGCCCTCCCAGAAGGCAAAGCGGTATTTACCCGTGACGGGGAACATTTCACCAAGATTGATCAGAACTGGTACAACTGGAATCCTCCAGCAATGCCGTCAGAGTTCGTACCACCAGAAGCATTACCAATTCCAATCTATTAAGGAGAGCATATGAAAGATATCGAAGTAATTGACCCTGACATGATCGACGCTATCTATGGTGACGAGATTACCGAGGCACCAGTGAGTGACATGGAAGCCGCGGAAGTGGCGGTTCATAGGATTCTAGCCATCCAGGAACGAGCCGTGGCTGCCGAAGAGCACGCCAAAGCCATGAAGGCAAAGGTTGACGCATGGTTGGCCGAGCAAAAGAGAGACGTTGAGGGCGATATCAATCGCGCTATGGTCTCATTACTCCCGTGGGTGCGCTTAGAGCTTCAGGACCGCAGGAAGCGCAGCGTAGACCTTGTTTCCGGGACTGTTGGATTCAAGCGAGTTCAGGGAAAGAGTATCGATTCCGATAAAAACGCCACAATCGAATGGTATCGTGAAAATTGGCCTGATTATGTCCGGGCAGAGACCGTGTATAAGCTGGATACCAAGAATGCCAAAGAGTTCTACCGGGAAACCGGGGAATGCGCTCCTACGATTGAGTTCGAAGAGCCATATGATAAGCCATACGTGGAGATGCCCAAATGATAGGCGCAATAATTTCCGTGGCAGTAATCGTTATGGTGTTTTCCGTAGGGTTTGGGGTTGGCAGAGTGACAAAACCTGAGTTCGAAGAGATAGATGAAGACAGGAGGTATGAAGTGGACGAAATTGCTGGCAATTCAAAGGGCCGGCCATCAGACATAATTCCTCCGAACTATCTAAAAGATTACCGGGAACGAACGAAGTGAAAATACTCGTTGTTTCTATTTATGGGGAAACAATCAATGTTCGGCTTACTGGGGGGAAACCCCCGGAGGTCGGCACGGAGTATTTCCTGGAAGACGCCACAAGAGGAACCGGCGCACAGAACCGTTTTTTCCATGTCTTAATCAGAATCTACTTTCAATCAGGATGTTTCTCTGACGATGCACTCACCGAAGCAGAGCTCAAACGGTGCATTCTAAGACGGCTTACGAGCTGGAAGATGGAAAAGTTCGCATATTCCGATAGAGAGGGGAAGTTACACGTTGTTAGAGAGCGTTCAGACATCCCTCAGTGGATAATGGACGACCCGGAAGAGAAGAAGGCCCGTGTAATCGGATATGCCCCAGACCCACGATGGTCTGATACAGACCTTAAAGAGCGCAATCACATAATCAAATCACTTATCTCAGAGATGAATACCACCGGAGTTTCCGGACAAGAGTTTGAAGGCATATTGAAGGAGTTCTATGATGGATGAGACAATTATCAGGTTCCGAGTGGTTAATGGGAATAGAGCTAAGGTCCAGTCTAAACAATATCCCAACGTAGAGACCGCCGCGGCGATGCTCATGAATTGCTCAGGGAACACGATGGGCGCAGTTGACTGCCTCAAGGGGATCCTCGCCGCCATAGAGTCAGGAGACGTTTTCCCGGGAGGAACACCACGCTTGAATTATACGTGGGACTATCTGCTCACCGAGACAACCAAAGAGATGAGGAAATAATGGCAAGGTCAGAGAGAGCGAGGGCAAAGGACCGAGCAAATGAAGCATTCTCTTTGTTTATCAGGACTAGAGACGCGATAGAAACCACCGGGGACGTAGAGCAGTTCGTTTGCATTACCTGCAACAGAACGGTCCAATTGAAGGGAAATGATTGTGGTCACTTCATTCCAGGACGTTCTGATGCTGTTCTTTATGAAGAGCATAATGCTCACGGCCAGTGCCATCGATGCAACGTTTATGGCAGTGGGATGTGGGTGGAGTACGAGGAGGCAATGATAGAGAAGTACGGGGAGAAGGAAGTGCAACGGCTCAAGGATTTAAAGAATGTCATCTATAAGATGAAGGCATACGAGTTCCGAGAGGTAGCAAGCGAATACAAGTATAAGCTGAAGAAGCTGATGGAGAAGTTATGAGCGACAAGATTTATTGTGGAAATGGAAAAGAGAAAGTATTTCAGGATGGAGGAAGCATCATAGAGGTGCTGTTGGACGTTGATGATCTGGCAAAGAACTTCAAAGAGCACGGATTCACTACCAATGGAAACCCTCCTAAGAGGAAGATTCGGATTAAGGTCTGTCGGAGCCGGAACGTTGACCAGTACGGGAATACGCATTACGCCGAAATCGATACGTGGAAGCCTAATCAGCAGAACCAGCCACAGGGCAATATGAATCCGCAAGGGCAACAAGGTCAATTTCAGGGGGGAGGCAACCAAGGCTACGGGAACCAACCCCCCGGAGGACAGGGTGGCCAGAATAATCAGAATCTTTCAGGGTATGGAAATCAAGGAAGACCCGCGCAAGGTCCACCGCCGACTTCATTTGAAGACGACATCCCATTCTAGGCCGGAAAATCAACCAGAATTATTTAGATAACAGGAGATACCATGACAATTAAAGAAATAGCGGAATTTGTAGAAAGAAACACAACAACTGTGGGTAGATGGGTACAGAAGAGCGGATGTGAATCAGCAATGTATAAGTCAGCGAAGGCAACCAACTGGTCCCCGGCAGACTTTGACGAAACTGAGACAATACTCATATTACAAGCCGGGAAACTCCCAGCGGTTGTGATAAAACACCTCGCAGAACAAGTTCGACTGCAATCTTATGCTAAGAATACGTCTGAACCTGCTCCTCCTGACACAGTAATGATGATGAAGGAGATGATTGCTGCTATGCCGGGAATGATAGCAACTGCTGTCGTACAGGCCATGCAACAGGCTCCTCAACAACTCCAGATCGAAGCACCCTTAACCCATATGTCACTCGTTGGATTCTGTAAGCTGAATAACGTCTGTACCAGTAAAGATGCGGACTGGCTAAAGAACACCGGGAAGACTTTATCTGCTATTTGTAGAGTGACTGAAGGGTATGAAATTGAGAAGATTGCGGACGAGAGATGGGGCTCTGTTAACGGGTATCCTATCGAGCTGTTACATCGGTTTTTTAAAGCATAGGACAAAGCATGAAGACAGATATTTGGATGCCTGTTTATGTGGGGGATTATCTGGCTGATACCCTCCACTTATCCGTGGCAGAGCACGGGGCCTATTTCCTCCTAATGTTACACTATTGGAGGAAGGGCCCACTGACGGGAAACATGAGTAGACTACTGTCTATCACAAAGATTCCAACAGAGAAATCAGCGATCTTGGTGGGCATTTTAGAAGAGTTCTTTACCTACAATAAGGAAGAGAATAAATGGTATCACTCAAGGATAGAATCAGAGCTGGGAAAGGCTGATTCGAGACGGGAAGCATCCAGGGTTAATGGCCTCAAAGGAGGGAGACCACTAGGTTCTACTCATAACCTAGATAACCTAGAAAAAACCCAGCGCATAACCAATAGCTTTTCTCTAGGTGAACCTAGAAATAACCCAGAGCATAACCGGAACCATAACCTAGAAAAAAGCTCTTCACCTTCACCTTCACCTTTACCTTTAACATTAGAAAGGAGGGAAAAAGAGATATTACGCAAATCACAAGCGGAAAAGGATTTTGAGACATTCTACGAGGCATATCCAAAGCACAAAGGGAGGAAGGACGCATTGAAGGCATTCACCACTCTTTATTCAGAACTACCAGAGATTGATGAGCTGGTGGTGATAACAAAAAAGTTTGCCAAGAGTGACGATTGCAAAAAGGATAATGGACAGTTCATTCCGTACCCGGCAACGTGGCTGAGAAAAGGGATGTGGGATGATGAGATTCTCGAACCAGCAGAGACAGAAGATGAACGACGAAGGAGGATAATCAGTGCAATTTAACGCCCTAGTAGAGAACGTCTCAAAGATGTTCCCACAGGAAAAAAATGAGACTGATGAAGCATACGCATTCTTCCTCTCTGAATCTCTTCAGGACTTCAGAAATAGGCCCGGAGATTTAACCTCCGTTTGGGAATCAATCAGGGCATATGATGGGAACACAAAAAGACCGAAGTTTGCCTTCTTCATTACCATCGCCATGGGAACCAAATCGTCATCGCCAGAGGGAACAGCGTATTGGTATTGCGAGAGCTGCAAAACAAACTTGAGTATCTCCAGTGATGGAGGTTGCCCAATTTGCCGAACCGCGGCGCACACAGTTCGCAAAATCAGCAAGAAACCCATTACCTACACAGCCTGCCAGAGTCCATGCTTCGATTGCTCAATCTATTCCGAAATGGCGATAGGCCCTGGGTGCAAAGATTTTAATCACGGATACTCGAATTGTGAAATCAAAAACACCTGCAAATGTAACCAGTGTTGTCGCTTTGAGTACATGAAAACCTATCACGCAAAACGGTTCAAAGGCAGAGAGTATGAAGATTCTCTGAAACGATTGCCACGACCGATAAGCGAAGCCGGCAAAGCATTTCAGGATGGAAGAGCGTCGTTCGTAGATTTGATCCAGCTCTATAAAAGCAGAGAGTCAAAATGAGTTCGAAGCGGAGGATCCGAAGACGGAACTGCGACAAGAAAAAGCGGTATGTGACAATTGAAGAAGCAAATGGGGCCCGGACGAGTCTGTGGAAAAATGGAGAGCGTGGATTAAATATCTACAAATGCCAATTCTGTAACGGCTATCACATCGGGCATCGAAACCGGAATCAGGCGAACGGATATCGTTACGCCAAGGAGAACAAATGAACGGAATGTACTACGACGCAAACGGAAATCGGATCTCTGAATATGAATACAATATGTCCCGAAACGCCAACCTACTTATTGTCGCAAAAAAAATAATGTCCCCCCGGCAGAAGAAGCGATTTCTTAGGAGGGTTGAGAAATGATGACGATGGTATTGAGTAACCCGCGAGTGGCCGGCGTTATCACAATGATAGCTATTGCCGTGTTGAGCACAGGGTTGTCTTACCTGATATTCTTTCTCTTTAGAAACCGAGCCCTGAATAAAAAAGTCAGGAAGATTGCCAAACACGCGATAGAAGCCCGGGATGAAACTATTGCCGGGTTGAGGGAAACGTTGGCCGACCGGGACGCAGAGCTTGCCAGGAAGAACGCCCGGCTTACTGAAGTCGCACTATTTTTAGGAAAAGCAGTTACGGCTGCGGGGATGAAATAATGAGCGGAACAGGATTGCTTTTAAAATCACATTCACCAAAAACATGCTCCGGCGGAGAAGAAAGAGGGAAGCGATGTCTTCACTTCAATACAGGAATAAACTGTCGCAACTGTTCAAACCGGGAAAGACGGATAAGAGAAATGAAAACGATAAGGGAGGTATCATGATTATTCTTTACATAGTTTTCTGCATATGGTGGACGCATCGAGAACTCTTCAAGGAGAGGTCATGAAAAAGATGATTTCAGTAGACGGCGTTATAGACACCCCTCACTGCTGGGCCGAATTGTCCATCAAAGACTATGCTCAAGAGCACGGGGATGGTTGCATGGTGCCACTAGAGACGATTCTCGACGATAAAAACGTGAGGATAATGGATAAGATGTGGGTAGTCTGCAATTTTGATGTCCTATCACCAAACGATTCCCACGAACTCGCTACTCTATACGCATTACACGTCATTACGGCGTCAAACGTCGCAGCCAGGAGAGCAATCGAAGCGAAATTACTCTGGATAAAGGACGAAATTGACGACGAAGAGCTAGAGCTGGCAGAAAAGGAGGCGTGGGATGAAGCCAAATATTACCCAAAATCAAGGGCCGCTGCTTTTGCGGCCAAGAAAGACCCGAAAAACTCACTCCTTCTCTCAGCGGCCATTGCGGGTGAGTGGTTCTCAAATGAAGCGGATGCTACTGAAATGGTCTGGCAGTGGGAGCAGATGAAGGAGAGAATTAATGACTAAAGATAAATGCCCTACGTGTGGGAGTAATAAAAGAGAATGGATGGATGATGCACTAGGCTGTGATGAGAACACAGGTTATCACCAATGGCACGGCCAAGCACCCAAGCAGGATGATGAGGACGGTATGACTGTCGCCTACATGGTCGGGTTTGAGAAAGGAAAAGATGCGTCAAGCGATAGGCTGAAAGAGGCTGAGAGGTTAATCAAACGGCTACTCGACACATCGTCCAATCACCTTTACCGGAAGAAAGGGGAACGCAGAGATTTACAGCCGCCTTTCAGGGTTGCATGGTATGACGCCGAAGCCTTCCTCAACGAACAGGAGGATAAGTAGATGAAGAAGCACTTTTTCAATGACGGGCCAAGTAGCACAGGGACATACTATGAGGCAGAAGAAGCCAACGCCGAGATAAGGCGGTTATCGAAGGCACTGGAATACATAAAGGACTGTTCCCGATTTGGTCTTGGTAATGTGGTGTTATTCGGTGCTCTTGAGAATCTCAATACAATCAAGCGAAAAGCCACCGAAGCACTGAACCCCGAGGAGGTATCCAGTGAATAGGCGCGATGTTCCGTATAATAAGTACACAGGCAAGCCAGAGCCTCAATACATGCCGGGTACACAGTATTATTCCGGTGATTCATGCCTTGATGCTTTCAATAGAGAGCATGGGTGCCTCGACTTCTCAAAACCTGAGAATGACCGACGCCTATCCAAGACCGAGGAGGTATCAGATGACTAAATGGGACGCATTACGTGAAATTATGGAGTACATCGCTATCTATTGGGATGAGAAACGTAACCCTCTCACCCCTGTATGGATGTGGACATTGATGGGGATTGCTGAAGAGGCTCAAGAAGAAGGCTGGGATCTAGAATTGTTAAGACAGAAATTAGAGGATAGGAAATCATGACTGACTTAACCAAAGAGGATCAGGCGGTGTTCGACGATTACAAGTATCACGTTAAGCCACGGGACAGAACGCTGATAGACGCATTCAAAGCCGCCTGTGCCTACAAACAGAAGCGCATCGATGAACTGGAGGATGATAAAGAAAGCCTATTAAAACATATAGACAGGATGAGACGTGAGTGGGAACTCAGGACGGAAGCAATGCGACAGCAGTTATTTAAGTTCGCCGAGTTACAACCACCTACTCCGATCATCATCAGGCCAGAGGGAGGCGGGGATGAGTAATAAGATTCGGACATGCCATAACTGTGCATCTTTCACTAAATGGGGAGGGGTTGAAGGTTCGGTTGGATTATGCGAATCAAGCGATGGCCGGATAGATAATGGAAACACGCAAAGGTGCGAGTTCTGGAAGGGTATTAAATACGACCGGAAACGCAGTCTATCAGAGGGAGGCAGGGAATGAATGGATTACACAAGCGGATGGTTGCGTTGGATATCGGAGAGAGCTTAAACGAGGACAACTACCGGGTCCTAAGAGTTCCGGGCGGTTGGATCTATTACCCTTGGGACTACACACTGCGAGACATACACCTGAATGGTGTATTCGTACCATTTATCTTATCAGAGGGAGGCGGGGATGAGTAAGGTTACAAAGAGACCTAGGCGGGTAGTCGTTCACCACTATGCCTTAAAAGCGTATAGGTCAGCATATAAATGCCCTACCTGTAAAAGAAACCTATGGAGCGGGGGTCCAGATTCCAGTGTCACAAGATTCAAATGTTCCTGTGGCCAAGAGCTGATCATAGATAAACACATTAAATCAGAGGGAGGCGGGGAGGAATCATGACTGACAAACTGAAAGAGGATCAGACTTTCGATAAGGCGGCCAACAAATACCTGATGGATAATCAGGATTCAACAATCAAGGAGTCAGTGACAGAGCTTATGGGGGATTGGGCGCTTGATGCTTTTAATGCTGGATGGGATGCCCAACAGAAGCGCATCACAGAGCTTGAGAATCATTTTCGTTGGCTAGAGTTTAGGCTTGGGTCACCTGCTATCGAAGGATATTTAAGGTTTGTTATTAAACAAGTATTTCCAGAGGGAGACGGGGAGTATTCGAATAGGTGTATCAACTGTGGTCTATATTTCGAAGGTGACAAGAGAGACGTATCTTGCAAAGCCTGTAAGTCAGAGGGAGGCGGGGATGAAATATAATGACTGGGAAGAAGCTGCAAATGAATCGAAGTTCCAAAGGTCATATGCGGTTTTCGGAGAGGTTCAGGATAGAAGGGGGAAAATCGTGCAGGCAGACATTACAATGGACAAACGGCATACCGCCCTCATCGTCTACAAGAACACGGGAAGAGATATCCGTAGGGCAACAGCAGCGGAAGTAGACCGGGCAACCGGGTGGAAGCCCTGGTGAGCGCCCCAGAAAGGTGCATCGTGTGCCGGAATAAATTGGCACACCAGATAAACGAGGACCTTATTGCCCAGAAATCGATCAGATGGGTGGCGAATAAGTATAATCTCAAGAAATCTTCGGTCCAAGATCATAAAGTTAAGTGTATGTCCCGGGATTTTCAGGCCGTTATTGAAGCCTCTAGGATGGACGCAGAGGTTGCAGAAGCCCATAGAGTAACCGCAGTTACCACAGCCAAAGAAGCCGAAACTTTAATGATCATCGAAGGAACGGCATTAATCATTGCCATTCAGAAGGTTGTTGATCAGGCCGAAGCATTGCACGACATGGCGCTCAACGAGGGAGATAAGGCTAATATCAGCGCAGCGATTCAAGCATTGAATACAAAGCTGAAGGCTGTAGATTCATTCTCAAAGATTGCTCAGGGAGCGATGGAACGAGAACGACTCAAAGAAGACCAGATGAAAAACGACTGGGGACGAATCAAAAAGGTTTTAATGAAGATACTCGACAAATATCCTGAAGTAAAAAAGGAGTTGATGGATGAGCTCTCTCGGAACGGATCTGCTATTTTCGCTTAGCCCAGCAAAGGTTCTCGAAGACCTTGATATGCCGCCTTACGACTGGCAGGTTGAGGCGCTCGACCCACGATATAAGAGGATCCTCGTTGTCGCTGCCCGTCAGGCCGGGAAGTCATCAATCTCCTCCGGGCGAGGACACCACACCGCCAGGTTTTATGAGGGATCACTCTCACTGATCGTTTCACCATCAGAACAGCAGTCAAAAGAGACGATGAAGAAGGTTGAAGAGCTCATAGTAAGAGATCCAAACGCCAAACTTACTGGAGACGCGAGTTTCGAAAAGAGATACGAGAACACTTCACGTATCTTGGCACTTCCTGGGACTGAGCGGTCGGTGCGTGGATACTCAGGACCAAAGTTGATCATTATGGATGAGGCCAGCCGTATAGAGGACAACACGTACAAAGCGGTTCGCCCCATGCTCACTGGGAACCCAGAAGCCGTATTAATTGCTGTAACCACGCCATTCGGTAAGATGGGATGGTTCTATAATGAGTGGTCCACCTCTAAATGGTGGCACAAAATCATGGTTAAGCCGGCATTCACGCTGAATGATGACAAAACCGAAGTGATACCAGACATCCCAGAAGAAGAGTTCAAGAAAAAGATGGCGCATCAGGGAGTTTCAGGTTATTACTCACCCCGTCACACCCTTGAGTTCCTCCAAGAAGAGCTCGATACGATGGACTGGTGGTGGTGGGAGCAGGAATATGGGTGCGAGTTCCTAGAAGAAGGGTTCAGCCCATTCGATATGAAGGCTGTCAGAGACGCTTATGATGACGTTGACCAAATGTTCGGCATGGATGAGCTCGAAACTGACGATGAGGTATTCACGTTTTGAGGTATTTCTTTTCAGTAGACTTAGGAACGATGCGGGATTACACAGCAATTTCTCTTTTAGAGCGGGTTCCAAAGGTAATGGGGAAGAACAAACTCCCCGGAACCCCGGAGTATGCCCAAGAGAAGCCGAAATATACCGCAGTTTACAAGTTGCGCTACCTTGAGAGACTCCCTTTGGGGCTCGATTACCCGACAATCGTTAATAAAATCAAAGGGATGATGAGCCATGAGAAGTTACAGAGGCAGACGGCGTTGACTGTAGACGCCACAGGAGTCGGTCTCGGGATCTTCCACATGATGCAACACGCCGGGATGGCACCTATTGGAATTACAATAACCCCTGGAGCAAACGTAACCCGGAGCCCAAACGGGTTTAACGTCCCAAAGGGAGAGCTGGTATCTGCTCTTAACCTCGTATTTCAAGCCAGAAGAATCAAAGTTCCAGCCGGCTTAAAGCTGAAACCGGAGTTTATGAAGGAGCTGGAGCGATTCCAAGTTAAGTTTAAGAACAATTTCACCACGTATGAGGCTGCCCAAGAGAGCGTACACGACGATCTGGTCCTCTCTGTGGCAATGGCCGTTTGGTATGCAGAGCACACCGAGGGAAGTGTAATCCACGGATTCGGTAGTGCAACATCGAACGCAACCGCGTTAAAAAACCCACTAAAGGAGCTTTTATGAGATTTATGATAGGACTGATTATCGGATTCATCATGGAAAAACTACACGTTACTTCGCCGATACATGAGTATGGACATCAGATATTCTACGGACTTAACGGAGTAAGCGGACAAATAACAGCATGGAATATGTTCACACCAAGGAGGCCATTGGGAGGACAAGCATTAGTTCAAGCCATATGGGGAGGTGTCGGATTTGAAATGTATTTTTTCTTTGCTCTATCCCTTCTTATTGCCTTAACCTCGCCTAAACGTCGCTTAACTATCGCTTTATTCTTCGGAATTGCTATCTCCGCATGGTCGGGAGCCGGGAATCTCGTCGATATGAGCTTCATCCATTCTCAAGGACTTCAAGCATGGAACATTGTAGGTGCTATACTTTTAATCACATATGGTGTTTTTCTTAAAATACACTTGACAAAAAACACTACTGGATATTCTGGTTAAATTGTGAAATACTTCCATTATACCCATCATGGGTATAGTGGGAGGCACAGGATGCCAGGTTTTAACGACGAATCGGCAGAAAGTATTTCAAATGCCTTCGGCGGACCAAAGAAGCCGAGGAAGCCAAGAACACCCAGAAATCCAAATCCATTTAACATCCTAGACTTATTCAAAAGAGACCGAGATTTTTCCGGCGTAGAAACAATGGTCGAAAACAGCACCCTTGATTCTGGAGCCGACACAAACCTACCTGGCGCACCTTCAACATCAAACAGACAGCCAAAAACTCAACCACCCGGTTCTATAATTCCACCAGACGTTCCAGAAACAACTCGCATAAGAGTCCCAATCCCATCACCAGCAGGCAATGCTGCGGACGTTATGACACAGGGAGCTGGAGACATTGCGAGAGCAGGAGCCGACTCCGGATCAAACGTAGGCGGCCAAAACGCCGGGGCAAACACCGCCGTTACTCCATCAGCACCAGTAAGAAGCCTTGGAATTACCTTCGGTGACGGACAAGGGCTTGAGGTTCAGATGATCAGCCACGGGAAGGGAGCCCTCTACAATAAAGCCGAAGGCAGACCGTATGAAGACCGCGAATATGTTGGTGACACCTTCGCAACCCCCAATATGGTAGAAGGCACTCATTACACCAAAGAGGGCAACGATAAGTTTTATGAAGAGGCGTTCAACGGAGAAGAGGGGAACGGACTCGCTCAGATGGACCTCGATTTCTTTCTCCAAGATAACGGGATTACCGTGAGCAATTCACGTGGTGGCTGGGAAGGTGCAATCAGTGAATATCAAGAGAAAACCGGCACACCAGTGACGGGAAAGATGGATACTGCCACAAAAAACACGATAAGGGATGCGCTTGCTACAGCCGAAACAATCAGAAATAGAATGCACGACCGAGGGTATATGCGATGACAACAGAGAAGTTCACGGAATTAAAGCGTCATCAGACCGCCCTTGAGAAAGCCAGAGACCGATACGAGGAAGATTTCAAGGAAATTGCAGAATATGTCCTTCCTCACCGCTACAACTGGGATGAAACCGAAGAGTTCGATGGTGACAGGCCAACGGTCTATGACGCGACAGCAGTGGACGCCAATAGAACCTTGGCCGATGGTTATCAAGGATACCTTATCAACCCCAGAGCTCCATGGCTGAATATTAAACCAGAAGACCCCAAAGCAGGGAAAAGCCCCAAGGTTCAGGAGTGGCGGAAGACTGCTGAAGCAGGCATGTATAAAATACTGGCAAGGTCAAACTTCTACTCCGCAATGGGCATGGTTTTACTCGACGGAGCGTTCGGCACCGCTACGATGTATACGGAAAAACATCCAGATACAGTGGTGAACTTCATCCCGCAGCACCTTAAAGGCATCTACGTATCCCAGAACAAACATGGAATCATCGATACAGTCTTCCATCAGATGCGACTTTACAATCGAGACATCGTAACCACTTACCCAGAAACTATCCCGAAAAACAAGATTGACGACATGATGCGTAATCCCTTTGATAAAGTCACAGTGTGGCGAGCCGTCCTGCCAAACAAGGACAGAGTTCTCGGCAAGCTGGGCCCGAAGGGAATGAAGTATTCTTCAATCACCTATATGCACGACATTGACCACCCTTTGAAAGAAGGCGGATATAACCGACTACCCTATGATTTCTGGAGGCCTATGGTATGCACCGGGGAGGCATACGGTAAATCCGCTGCTTGGACCGCCCTTGGAGACATCAAACGACTGAATATTATCCAAAGAGACCTACTCGAAGCCTCTTCCCTCGCAGTTAAGCCACCCTTAAACGTCCCAGGGGAGCTGATGGACAGTGTAAATGTCACCCCATGGGGTATGAACCCTTACACGGATCCTTCCCGCCAAGTGTTCCCGATGAATCTTCAGGGCAATACTCCCTATGGCGAGGCAGAGCTGATGATGCTCCAGTCTCAGGTGAGATCTTACTTCCAAGTAGAGGCCTTTCAGCTCCTTTCAATGAACGCCGACAAGGAATATTCTGCCACACAGTCGGCAGAAATGGCCGGCGAGAAGTCTGCACAGCTCACCGCACTCACCGCAAGAGTCACAAAGTTCCTCGATGGTATTATAGAAAACGTCCTCTTTATGGCTATTGAAGCCGATTACATCCCAGCACCACCACGGGAAATGGGGCCGCTGAAGATTGATTATGTATCTCCACTCACGATGGACCAAGAGAGAGCATTTCGGACAACCGGCCTGCTCCGCGGCTTAAACCAAATTGCCCCTTGGCTGGAAATGAAGCCTGACATATGGGACCTAATCAAAGACGACGATACGTTCACTGAAATCCTCGAAGGCAGCGGATTCCCCGCAACTCTCCTGGAGAGCAAAGCTGTTATTCAGGAAACTCGACAGGCCCGGGCACAGGCACAGGAAGAAGAGCGTCAGGCCGAACTTCAGAAGTCTCAGGCTCAGGCGTATAAGGACGGCACATGGCCGGCAGAATCCGGCAGTTTATCGGAGAAGGCAATTGGATAACAAAGAAGAAACAGTATTACAGAAG
>PJEL010002010.1_pt1 | contig 19318 bp, 14 predicted proteins | sample 1853271 | NCBI WGS metagenome assembly PJEL01 (sample SAMN08108733, study PRJNA415343) | Invertebrate metagenome, whole genome shotgun sequencing project. | host: Globobulimina | place: Sweden: Gullmar Fjord | collected 2015-08
CTTAACGCTCAATGGGGTTTTTCTTAAAGAAAAGCCGGATTGAGCTTATGATAAAGCTAAGATTCTGGCCTTTCATCCCCTGTCTGAAGCGCAGGGGCTTTCCCGGCTTTTCTAGTAAGGTTAAGGAAACATCAAGGTCGGGTGGCAAAAGATTGAGTATTTACCCTGAAAATATACCATTCCAAACAGCAGGTAGGGCTACACTTAACCGTGAAAAGCTTTGGCTGGGTCGTAACCCGACGATTCGGAGTCTGACACGCGGGTTGCCCACCATAATATGGCGCGCCCGCTGATAGCTCAATCACGATAGTGTGCAGGGTTACCAAAATACACCACTCCAAACGGCGTAATAATAGGTTATAATGCTAATAAATAGTAGGCTATCGGTGCGGTCTAAAAAACCGCCGTGGCCAGGGAAAAGATGGGAGGAATCTTTGACTCCGACGTGGCGTTTCATCATTGAAATGGACAGGTCGCCAAAGAGGCCGGCGATAGGAATGATAGCCCCAATGATTAGGGCGGTACCCCAACCTATATCAGAAAAGAAGGCCACAATCGCCGCGCCTAATAAGCCACCCAAAATGCCGCCAAACAAACCTTCCCAGGTTTTTTTAGGGCTATGGCGCGGCCACAATTTGTGTTTGCCAATGGCTCGACCCACAAAATAAGCGAGCGTATCAGACCCCCAGGTAGCCAACAAAGCCAACCACACCCAGGCCAAGCCATCACCTAACTCGCGCAGGGCTATAAAATGGCCCATACCCCAACCAATGTAGAGTCCTCCGCCCAGGGTTAAAGCCCAATCGGCGGTAGGGGCTGGTGTATTTTGGAAAAGCTGCCAAATTAATGAAAAGAGAAGCACAAAGGAAATGATAAGCGGCAAGCTAAAATCAGACCGATATTGAGTTAAGATCAGCAAGAGGATAAACCCAAGCGTAATGAAGGTTGTTGGCTGATAAGTCCCATTTTTCATCATGCGGCAAAACTCCCAACCTGCAATCAGGGCCACGGTGCTGACACCCAGCATAAATACAACGCCTCCGAGCCAAACAGCAACACCAACTATGGGGATAGCGATAAGAGCTGCGATAATTCGTGTTTTTAACATTGTTTGACAACCTCAAATTACTCTTTATGTCCATTGGTAGGGGTGTATGAGATTGGGTCTGGTAGATGTTTGGTGGAATCTGATGGGGTTTCACTTCCATTGGTGGTGGTTGATTCCAGCTCTTCTTTTTCGCCTTTGGGGGCTAAAACCGCCACAGAAGCGACAATATCGCCGTCTTTAAGTGACATGACCCGTACTCCGGAGGTGGCCCGACTCTGAATAGAGATATGTTCTATAGCTGTGCGGAGCATAATCCCATCTTTGGAGATGAGGGTAATATCACCTTCATTAGTGACAACCCGGGCTGAAACTATATCCCCTGTTTTGGCCATTGATTTGGTTAAAGTTCGGACCCCACTGCCGTTCCGTCGCTGGAGGTTATATTCATGCAAGCGGGTGCGTTTAGCATACCCTTTCTCTGTAACCACCAGCAGCCAGGCTTCGGGGTCAACAATGTCCATGCCTCTAATCTCGTCATTCCCTTTCAAACGCATAGCCCCAACCCCGGCGGCTGTGCGTCCCATAGACCGGACATTATTTTCATCAAAACGAACGGCTTGACCATTACAACTGACGATGATGATTTGATTTTGGCCGTTGGTTAGTTTAACCCAACCCAAATTGTCATCAGTATCCAAGGTTAGGGCAATTAAACCACTGGGCCGAACCGCCGCAAATGCACTCAAATCAGTACGTTTGATGCGCCCTTTTTGGGTTAGCATAATCAAATATTCAGCTTGGTCAAAGTCAGGCACGGCTACGGCGGCTGTAATCTTTTCTCCAGGAGAAATATTAATTAAGTTGATGATGGAAACCCCTTTAGCTATCCGGGTAGCATCGGGAACCTGATAAACCTTTTCAGAATATACCTTACCCTTATCGGTAAAATACAAAATTGTATCCAATGTTCGAGCGGCAAATAAGAACTCTACAACGTCTTCATCACGGGTGGTCATACCGGTTACACCGCGTCCCCCACGCCCTTGTGAGCGATAAGTTTTACTGGGGACTCGTTTGATATACCCTCGTTGAGTAATAGAGATAAGAACCTCTTCATCCTTGACTAAATCTTCTTCATTAAACTCTTCGGTGGCATCAAGTAAGACCTGGGTACGGCGTTCATCACCATACTCTTCTTTGACCTCTATCAAATCCTCTTTAATAAGTGCCAAAATTTTAGGGGGATTTGCTAATAAATCCTTTAAATAGGCAATACTTTGCTTGACTTCTTGGTATTCATCCTCAATTTTTTGGCGCTCCAGGGCGGCCAGTCGGCGCAGTTGCATATCTAAAATAGCCTGGGCTTGTTTTGCGCTCAGGTCAAAATTTTGGATCAATTGGTTGCGAGCTGTCTCAACATCTTGACTCTGGCGGATAGTTTTAATAATTGCATCTAAATTATTAAGTGCGATTCGTAGCCCTTCCAAAATATGTGCCCGTGCTTTGGCTTTATCCAGTTCAAATTGAGTGCGCCGGATAATAACTTCTTGGCGATGTTCAATGTGGGCCAGTAAGATACGTTTTAAGGATAAAACTCGTGGCTCTCCGTTAAGTAGGGCCAACATATTTATGCCAAAGTTGGACTGTAGGGTAGTGAACTTATAAATTTGGTTCAGTACTTTTTTAGGTTGGGCACTACGTTTGAGTTCAACCACAATGGATAAACCTGTCCGGTCTGACTCGTCGCGTAGGTCAGAAATATCCTTGAGTTTGCCAAAACGAACCAATTCGGCAATGCGTTCTAAGAGTGAAGATTTATTGACCTGATAGGGAATATCAGTAAAGACAATGCGATAACGATTCCCCTTCCCCTTCATATCTTCAATCTTGGCTGTGGCGCGCATAGTAATACGCCCTTTGCCAGTGGCATAAGCGTTGATCAAACCCTCTCTACCCATAATTGAGGCCCCGGTCGGGAAATCTGGCCCGGTGACAAATTTCATCAAATTTTCAAGCGTGACATCATCTAAATTTTGATAATGGTCAATCATATAGATAATGGCATCACATAATTCGGTTAGATTATGGGGGGGAATATTGGTTGCCATCCCCACCGCAATGCCTGAGGTCCCGTTGAGCAGTAGATTGGGCAATAAGGCCGGTAAAACATCAGGCTCTTGCAGACTGGCATCAAAATTATCGGAAAAATCAATGGTATTTTTGTCGATATCGGCTAGCATTTCTTGAGTGATTTTTGCTAACCGGGCTTCGGTATAACGCATCGCAGCCGGGCTGTCGCCGTCAACACTGCCAAAGTTACCCTGTCCATCAATTAAGGGATAACGCATAGAAAAATCTTGGGCCATACGGACCATGGCATCATACACAGCGGCATCGCTGTGAGGGTGGTATTTACCCAAAACATCACCGACCACCCGGGCACTTTTGCGATAAGGTGTATTGTGACGAATGCCCATGTCATGCATGGCATATAAAATACGGCGGTGGACAGGTTTCAAACCATCACGAACATCAGGCAAGGCCCGTGAGACGATGACGCTCATGGCGTAATCGAGATAGGCCACCTTCATTTCATTTTCAATATCAACCTGTTTAATATTTCCTACTTCGTTTTCAACTTCCATGTAGAGACTCCAGACTTTTACACTTTAGAGAGTGTGGCAATACGGCAAGTAATTAGTAAATAGTTATTGGGACCACTTACTATTTACTGCTAAATAGAATTTTTAGGGTAATACGATCGAATAATTACCTTTATTTATTATGTTGGGGACAATAAAATCCTTAAAAAGCTACCTAAATTTAGTACCTAACCCATGATTTCCGGGTACAGACAGCAAGAAATTTTGCAAGTAATTTATTTGGGTCTGGCTTGTCCGGATTAGAGAACTAATATAGCTATATTATACCTCAGAAGAAGGTATTGAGCCATTAAAGACATCTTGCTCTTGATTCTAAAAATCAATTGTGTTACACTACACCTTGCTGGTTTGAGGAGGCTTGAAGAGATAAAATATGGTTCAAGAGATAGCTAAAAACGTTTTTGTAAAATTAAGTTATGAGGGGGCCAATGTCGGTTGTATTTTAACCGATGAAGGGGCTATTGTTATTGACACCCCTATGATTCCGCATGAGGCCAAAGATTGGGCTAAAACGGTGTCACAATTAACAGACAAGGTATTGTATGTTTTTAATAGTGACCATCATCGTACGCACATTATGGGTAATCAATTTTTTGACGCGCCAATTATGTCCCATGAAGCTGCCTGGAAAGAGATGGCAAATTACAAAGATACTTTTATTGAACGCACCAAAAATTTATTTAAAAAACGGCCTGATGTTCAAAAGCAATTTGATGAAATCAGAGTTGTTAAACCCCAATTATCATTCACGGGACGATTGGTTATGTATAAGGGCGATCGAGAATTGCACTTTATACATTTAGGAGGGCATACACCAGCCACCAGCGGTATCTATTTACCAGATGAGAAAATTCTTTTTACTGGCGATTTGGTGGTGGTTGATGAGCATCCGGCTTTGGGACAATGTGATAGTGAAGCCTGGTTAAAGAAGCTGCGTTGGTTACGTCGCCAGAAATATTCATTGGTTGTACCGGGGCATGGGCCGCTATGTAACGTTGAATCCAGCGAACCTGTGTCTGAGTATATTCGGGCTATGCGTTCTAAAGTGCGGAGTCAATACAAAGCGGGTCGGACTAAAGCTGAGGCAGCAGTCGTTATCAGCCAGATGATTGACTATTTTCCCTATCGTCAGGGTGAAAAGTCGATTATTGAGAAGCGCATCCGGGCCGGGGTAAGCCGGGTTTATGATGAGATGAAGGTTTTGTACATTGAAAATGTACATGCCTAAACCTTGACAAAGACCCCCCTTTATGCTAAACTCTGCCCTTGCTCATTTTGAGCAGTGAAGTCTTTTCGGGATGTAGCGCAGTCCGGTAGCGTGCTTCGTTCGGGACGAAGAGGTCGGCGGTTCGAATCCGCCCATCCCGACTTCACTATTGATTTAAATACCCTAGTTGTAGTAAATCGGGGCGTGGCGCAGTCCGGTAGCGTGCTTGAATGGGGTTCAAGAGGTCGGCGGTTCGAATCCGCCCGCCCCGACAGATCAGTCATAGTCAGTAAGTAGTCGCTAGTGAACAGTAACAGGAGTAAGAAGTAGGTTAAATAGATTTACTCCTTATTTTTTGTTAATACTTCCCACTTATACATAATTTTTCACCCTTTTTATTGGAGAAGCTAAGAAGTCACTTCTCCAAGCGAAAAGGTTTTTTATTTCGCAAGAGACCCATTTGAGCTGATTTAAGATACTAAATCAGCTGCCTACAATACATAATTTAGCCGACATTATACGCTTGGGTTTCTCATGACATAAAAGGCAAAGACAAGCATAAGGCTGATAAGTTCCTAACAACTAATCTTAGTGCCCACGTAGCTCAGGAGGTAGAGCAACGCCTTGGTAAGGCGTAGGTCAGCGGTTCAAATCCGCTCGTGGGCTTGTTACCTGGCAAAAAACAGTCTTTCTATTGAGAGGCTGTTTTTTTTGTTTATTATTGGAGAAGCCGGAAAAACCCATTAGGCTTCAGCTATGGGATGAAAGGCCAGTATCTTTTGCCCTTATATGCTCAAACCGGCTTCTCCTTGGAGAAACCCATTGAGCTGGCTGAAGCCCGCGATACGTAGTTTCGCCGACGTTATACGCTTGGGTTTCTCACAGCACAGGTCGGACTGCATAACTTCTAACTTATTTCAACCTGTTGCGCAGCCAACGCAACAAAAGGCTAATATCTGTTGCCCTTATGTACTCAAACAGTGTTCTGCGTTCCAGATGGAACGTGATTGGAACGCACTTCTCCTAAGTGAAAACGTTTCCCTGAGCTAAGCTAAGCTCAGTCTTTCACAAGAAACCCATTTGAGTTGATTTAATATCTTAAATCAGAAGCCCTAGCTGTTTACACTTGGGTTTCTCACTTTTTCCTTTGGAAATAATAATAATGGCTACTCCACTACTCTCCAACCAGAGCCGGAATATCTACCGGGTCTACCACAACATTTTTATTGGCCTCAATTTCGTAGGGCAGCAAATTATCTTTGGTCAAAAAGATATCTTTATTAGTATGACAACTGTTGCAAGTTGTGGCCTGTGCAGCCCGAAGTTGAGTGGTGTGGGGCGTAGCATAAACCCACGTTGGCAGCGAGTCGAAATTGGGCAACAAGTTGTCGCCATAATAGGCAAAGGTGTCAGGGTCGATGGGTACGTGGCGTAGGGTGACCCATTTCCAGGAGCGCTCTTCGCTTTGACGTGGATTGTAGCCAATTTTCAAGCCCATTACCGCTGGCTCTATCTTGAAATAGGGTACATCCTCATCGCTCTTTTGGACGTGGCAACTGTAACAGCTTTTGTACTCGGCGGAATGACAGGTTTCGCAGGACATTATACCCAGGTGGTCAGAGTCGTGGCCTTCAATCGCGCCGTCAGCCGTTACATCAGGGTGACAATCAGCCTCGGAACAACTGGGCATTTGCGGACCGTCGTAGCGATGGTCAGGCTCAAAATCAAGATTGCCGTGCATTTCATCTGCGGTATGGCACTGGAAGCAGGGCATCCCACCTTGGTTCCAGTGAATATCAGCCGGAATACCCTCATTTTTGCCTTTATATTCTTTGTCGATTCGGCTGCCGTGACAGGCCGTGCAGGTTCTATTCATCGGGGGGATTTTTTTAAACTCGTGTCCGGCGGTCAGCCCCCCGCCTACGCTGGTAGGTTGGCTAACGTGACATTGGCCGCAACTGGTATGGCAACTTTCGCAGTGGTTGCCAAAGGCTTCTTCTACCTGCGGCCAGCTTTCCTCGTCGGCCCGTGCCTGGACAACGGTGTAGTGAAAAACCCCCCACTAAAGTTAGGGGGCTTCTGATTTAATACCTTAAATCAGCTCAAATGGGGTTTTTCCTGGATTTGATATCTCAAATCAGAAAAGCCGGATTGAGCTTATGATAAAGCTAAGATTCTGGCCCCTCATCCTTGATGAGAATTCATCCCCAAGCCTAACGTATTATTAGGCACTAAAGCACAAAGCTTTGTAGTGTAAAGCAGCTTTCCCAGCTTTTCTAGTAAGGTAAGCCGATGGAAGTGCGGGTAGTGTCTGTTTTATTCTACAATTCCTGCTAAGGTCTTTTCAAGGTTCTTGGCCCCGTTACCCAACACTTCCTCGGTAGCTCCGGCAAACATACCGCTCATCATCCCCAAATTCATTGCAGCAATTTCAACTTGACCCTTAGATGTTTCATAAACGCTGACTCCCATGGGTATCATCACTGACATAGTTTTGTTTTTATCTTCATTCAGAATAGTGTATCCTCCCTGTGGATCGCAGAAATAGATTATTTTGAGCCTGCTCATATCAGACAGCCCCGCCTCTTGATATTCTTTCTGCAAATCTCGGCTGTCGGGGATTTTCCAGCCATTTTGGGGAGCAGCCTCGTGGATAGCAGCGACAGTATCCTCAAAATTCAATTTACTTTTGTACGTTTTGAACATCATCTGCTGCATCAAGTTAGCCTCTTTCATCTTGGTCACCAACTCCTGCAACTTATCTTTGTCTTTCAGAGCCTCTTTTAGAAAATTGATAACATCATCAACAGTAACGTCCTTTAACATTTCCGTCATCATTTTGGGCATTAACGTATTAATGTCGATGCCTTCCATCATCAGCGGCATCATATTGACCATCATTTCTTCTCTTTTTTCTTTTGGCATGCGCGTAATCATGCCATCCATCATTGTATCCATTAAGCTCATTTTTAATCTCTCCTAAAAATATCCACTGTCAAGTAAGCAAATCGCTTATTTGTTTTGATAGGCTAGGCCTGCTTTGTCCATAGCTACGTTCAGGCGTGAAATGAATTCGGCTTGTTTTTCTTGTTCGACCAGCGGCACCATTGTCTCAACACAGTCGGGCATAACCTCCATCATCATGCTCGGCATCATTTCTTTCATGGTGTCATGTCTCTGCATGATTTCGGGCATCTTTTCCTTCATCATTACGGGCATCATTTTGTGCATCAGCGGCATCATCAGCGGCATAATATTATTGCCCATAAAATCCATCATGCCGGACATCATGTCGGGCATAGCCATCATCATCATAGACATCATAGACTGCATCTTTTCAGCCAATGCCGGTAAACTATCTTTTATTTCGCCTAGTTGTTTTTTGAACGCCTCATCTTTAAGTGCCTTGGTAATAAAATTGAAGATGCCGCTAACCGTAATCAAGCTGCCGGTAGCAGTCATCATGCCGGGCATCATTTTGTTGATGTCCATGCCCTCCATCATTATGGGCATCATTACGGGCATCATTTTGAGCATCATTTCTTCTTTCTCTGCGATGCTCATATTTTTGATCATTCTTTCCATCATTTTGTCCATTAAACCCATTTTTATCTCTCCGGAATAATAATGTTTCGTTGATTTGGTTCAGAAATATGGCTATAGCTCATCACCCCCTATTCCCGCCATTGGTCCACCATCGCCTGCCATCATGCGGAAAAAGAAAAACATTATAAACGGCATTATGATAAAACCAAGGCATGGGAAAATCATCATAAAGGGCCCTATACCCCACGCCCCCGGCCCCCAGCTCCGATACGCCACCTCCGAACCGACATCGCCAGCGCCGGAAAACATCATCGCCAAAAAACCTGTACCCATAAAAAGCATCACGGCGATCATCACGCCAAACATCATAAACGGTCTCAAATTTGTGTTTTTCATAAGTTTATCTCCTTATTTTATAAGTTTTAATTTTTTACGTAATGCCCAAAGGACACTCCGCCAATTTCTATAACTTTTCCTGATCTTCGGTCTTTAACTGTTTGACCAGTAACAGGTCTAACCCCAGGTCACGTACTTTCTTTAGCAGCCCGTGTAATGCGGCCTGATCGGCTACCGGGCCGGACAATAGGGTTTCGCTGTTATCTTCTGGAGTTATAGTCAAGTCGTCAAACCAGTCTGACCACGTACTGTCCAGATGGCCTTTAACCCTAATTTGATAGACCCTTGGTGGGTATGGTCTACACCTATTGACTTTTTTCATCATTACCTCTTGCACCTGTAGTAACGGATTTGGTGACCCGGTTCTTGGCAAGTAATAATGGACCATGCCATTTGTTTGGTCTAAGAAAAGTATAACTGCAAAGTGGTGTTGGTTTAAAGACCCAAAAGTGTTGTTTAGGTGTTGTTTTTGGGGGATTATCTGGAACGAGGATAGTTCAGCTGGCCAAAAAGGAGTGCATCACGAAAGATGCAAATCAAATGGAGGTTAAAATGCCTAAAGCCTTTGCTTTGGCAATGGCCTGCGTTCGGCTGTGGACGCCGAGCTTGCCATAGATTTTGCGGGTGTGCCCTTTGACGGTGTTCAGTGAAAGGACGAGTTCTCGGGTGATTTCCTGATTCGAAAGCCCAGCGGCGATAAGTTGGAGTACTTCCAACTCGCGCTTGCTCAACGGCTCGATTAAAGGCTGAGGGTTAAGGCCTTGCTTTGCCAGGGATGAAGGATGAAGCTCGACCGTTCCAAATGCAGCCAATAACTTTTCGATGTAGGCTTTCAGGCGAAGCGTTCTGCCTTTACCCTTCATCTTGCCTAACAGTCTCGCTATCGGTTTGCCCTCATCCACAAAGAGACGGACGTAACCTTCCGGCTTGGCGAGGGATAGGGCCTGTTCCAAGGCTGTCAACGCTCTGTCGGTATCGCCCTGCTTTTGTCGGGCCAATGCCTGGAGAATCAGAATCTCAATAACGCGGCCCATCCGCCCGTCCGCTTCAGCTGTCCGGTGCAGCCGTTCGAGTAGACTCATCGCGTCGGGCAGGGTTGACCTCTCGCGTTGTGCTCCTTTTTGGGCTTGGGCAATGAACACCCGGGCCAGGGCGATCAATTCTATCTCCCGTAACGCTACGCCTGCCGACTCTTCATCTGATCGTGGCTCCGATCCTTGTCGTTGCTGCTCAGCAGCCCACCGGATGGCTACCGGAAAGTTCCCCCCCGCCGGGGCCAGCCACAAGCGCACCTGGTGCGCCGCCAGGTTGGCCATCATCTGGGGGGTCTCCCAACCCCGCATAGCCTGTTCTGCTTTCCGGAAAGCATCGTGGTTGCCGTCTATATCGCCCTGGGCCTGTTTCAATCGGGCCTGGGTCAAGTAACCTTGCCCGGAAATTGTCTTGAGCCCCAGTTCGGATAATTCGAGACCGACTTGCAGATGGTCTTCGGCAGCCTTCAAGTCATTTTGCTCACGTAGTACGTCACCCAACCCGATGTGCAACGAAGCTGTGGCTGGCAATTGCTGTACGCCCTGTTCGGTAGCCCATTGTAGGGCTTGCTGTAAGGTCGCTTTCGCCTGATGAAGATAACCCTGTGTCACCAGTAGCTCGGCCAGGTCGTAGGCGCCGGCTACAACTCCCATGGGATTCCCTTCCTCCTGGCAACTAGAGACGCACTCGGTCAGGGCCTTAGTGGCCTGCGCGGAATCTCCACAGGAACACCATGCGCCGGCGAGGGAAAGTATGTTCAGACAGCGCACAAACATTTGTTTCTCGGTTAAGAGTTCGAGCGCCTGTTGGGAGAGTTCAATGGCCTGGTCGAGGTTTCCCTGACAACGCTTAACCCAGGCTCGCAAGGCTATCACTTCGCCTTGCCAGCTGGAGATTGTCGCCGCTTCAGCGATATTGCTTGAGCGCAACCCCCGCTCAGCGTCCTGTAATAGTGGCTCAATAGCATTTGGCCGGTAGGTGAAGAAAAGTACCCAAGCTTGGTCGATACAGAGACGCGGGTGGCCCCGCACTATCTCTTGGGGCAGCGCATCGAACCAATCCTGCACCGTGGACACCTCGCCGCGCATAAACATAGCTTGGGCATTCTCTGCCACTAATCTGGCAGCCCGGTCAAAATCTACCGCCGCCAGGGTGTGGTCCAATGCCTCTGTGATCAGCTTGTTTTGCTCGTACCACCGGCTGGCCCGGCGATGCAATTCAGCGATGTTGTCAGGCTGCGTTTGATGTAGTCGTTGCCGCAGCAAATCAGCAAAAAGATGGTGATAACGATACCAGTGCCGCTCATTGTCCAGCGGGACAAGGAACATGTTGGCATCCTCAAGCTTTTTTAGGATTTTTTGGCTATTGTCCTGACCGGTGACGGCATCACACAGGGGGCCAGATAGGCGATTGAGGATTGAGGTTTGTAATAAGAAGTCCGCGCTACCCTGAGGTCGCTGCTGTAAAACTTCGTCAGCCAGATAGTCGAGGATATAGCGATGGCTACCGGTGAATGCGGCGATAAAGCCGGAGATGTCGCCGCCCTGCTTCAATCCTTGCATTGAGAGTGCAGCCAATTGCAAACCGGCAATCCAGCCTTCGGTGCGGGCCTCCAACGCGGCTACGTTTTCAGCGGAGAAATCCAGGCCGGTCATTTGCTTGAGAAAGACGGCGACTTCATCGGGGGTGAAGCGCAGGTCATTCGCCTTTAACTCGGTCATTTCGCTGCGAGCACGCATACGTGATAGGGGCAAGGAGGGGGTAACCCGGCTGGCGATAACCAGGTGCATCTGCGGGGGTAAATAGTCGAGCAGAAAAGTGAGGGCCTTGTCAATCGTTTGGGCTTCGATGACGTGGTAATCGTCGAGGACGAGGACGAAAGGGTCTGTGATTTTCACGATGTCGTTGACGAGAACCGTCAGAACCGATTCGATTGGTGGCTGTTGGGGAGATTGGAGTACGCTTAAGGCACCTTGCCCGATGTCGCCAGCAGTTCCCTGTCGGAGGTCAATCATCTGCAAGGCAGCGATAAAGTAAGCCAGGAAGCGTACCACGTCATTGTCGCCTTCGTCCAGAGAAATCCAAGCGACAGGCCGCTCGCCGCCGTGAACCCAGTCGCTCAACAGGGTGGTTTTGCCAAATCCGGCGGGGGCAGAGATGAGGGTGAGTTTGCGCGTCAGGTCTTCGTTTAGCCGTTCGGTCAGGCGAGGGCGGGGGACCAGATTGGAGCGTGGACGTGGAATATAAAGTTTGGTAGCCAGCAGGGGCGTTTCCATAGAGTAAGTATACTATAACCTTGCGTCGAGGGCAATAGATATTAACTTTCCCCAATAATGGATTGATGGGCGTGAGACTTCTTTTGAGTTGTCTCACTCCCACGGATGAGCCACTGCTAAATTGCTAAATTCTATGCCTTGCTTTCTCCTTACATTTCGGCTAAACTGATAATATCAATAATAAGGGTCTGGTCATAGGCGCTAACTTAATAGAAGAAGTCCGTGCTATTGGTAAACACAAGACCCCAAACGAAGTCATTGTTGAGGCGCTTGAAGAGTATGTTTTACATCGTAAAGAATATTGATTATGATTCAACTTACGATTATAAGAAACAGTGTTGTAAACTATGAATGTTTTGGGCAATACCAATGTTTGGTCATTGGCGTTGCGTCGTAAAATACCACCTGCTAATTTGTTTGTTGATGAACTCAAAGGGTAGTATTCAATAAACAGGGTAAGAGGACAAGTTGTGCTGTTTTTGTTTGACAAAAACAGTGATCTCAAACCAACTGGACAGCCGGCAACTACAAAGCGATAAAAACGGAGCTCAGATGTCAATACTATCTTGGAACAAGCTACCAAAAAAAATTCCATTATTAGTTGTGCTTGTAACATCGTTTGTCAGCTTGAATGTTTTAGCGGTGGGACTGGTGGGTTATCTTTCATTTTACAATGGACAACGTGCGGTGAATGATGTCGCCTATCAGTTGCGAAGTGAGATAACTACTCGTATTGAAGAACATTTGTACACATTTCTGAATACACCGCATCAAATCAATCAGGCCAATGCCAATATTTTGGGTCAGGGTGTGTTTGCTGCCAATGATGCTACTGCTTTGGAACGCCATTTTTGGGAACAAATCCAGATTTTCGATTCGGTGTCTAGCATCTATTTTGGCAATACTGAGGGGGGATTGGTAGATGCTGGCCGAGAGGGGGCGGAAGGTTTTCTGTATCTCATTTCCACAGATGGGTTTGTGAGCGGTTCGTTCAAAAAATATGCCACGGATAGCCAAGGGCAGCGGGCTGATTTGCTGGTGACTGTCCCTGATTTTGATGCCCGGACTCGACTCTGGTACATTGGTGCGGTTAACAAGGACGATGTTGCCTGGAGCGAGGCCTACATTTTATTCACAGGGCAAGATATGGCCATCGCAGCCAGCCGTGCGGTGTACGATGAACAACAAGAGCTGCTGGGAGTGGTTTCGGTTGATCTCTTTTTGTCCCACCTGAGTAGCTTTTTGCAAAGTCTCGAAATTGGTAAAACGGGGCAGGGGTTTATTATGGAGCGTTCTGGTTTGCTGGTGGCCTCCTCGGCCCAAGAAAAACCGTTCACCGAACCGGGTGAAGAGCAAGCACAACGGCGACTTTATGCCAATGAAAGCGCTATTCCGCTTATTCGTCATGCGGCTGAAGCATTAGCCGAACAATTTGGCGATTACCGCCACATTGCCGAAACGCAGCATTTGGAATTTGAGATTGATGGGAAACGTCAATTTCTGCAAGTTTCGCCAATTGAAAACAAAGATGGCCTTGATTGGCTTGTTGTTGTCGTTATTCCCGAAGCAGATTTTATGACGCGCATCAAGGCCAATAACCGCATCACCACTTTTCTCATTATCGTCACCCTGATTATCACCCTTGTTGTTGGTGTCGTTGCTACCCGGAAAATAATCGGGCCAATTCTTCAGCTTAACACTTTTGCTTATAGGCTGTCCAAAGGTGAGTGGGGTCAAACCATCAGTCACGATAGTCGGATTAGTGAAATCAGTACCTTAACGAGATCATTTAACCATATGGCCGGACAGTTACAACATACGGTTGCGGAACTAACCACAGAAATTGCCGAGCGCAAACAAGCGGAGGAGGCTTTGAGAGAAAGCGAAGAAAACCTGCGCACCACGCTCAACTCCATTGGCGACGCTGTGATTACGACCAATACAAATGGAAAAGTAACAGGAATGAACCCGGTAGCCGAAATCCTAACCGGCTGGAAACAGAAAGAGGCATTTGAAAAACCGCTTATTGAAGTATTTAATATTATCAACGACCAAACCCGAGAACCGATTGAGAACTCGGTTGAGAAAGTTTTGAAAGTTGGTAAAGTTGTGGGATTGGCCAACCATACCGTGCTTGTGGCTAAAGAGGGTACTGAATATCAGATTGCCGATTCCAGCGCACCGATTCAGGATGCAGCGGGCAACATCACTGGAGTGGTGCTGGTGTTTCGGGACGTGACGGAACAGCTAAGAGTAGAGCAGGAGCTATTGAAAGTAAAAAAACTGGAATCGGTGGGGATGCTGGCGGGGGGCATTGCCCACGATTTTAACAATTTGCTCACCGGATTGTTTGGCAACATCGAGATGGCAAAGGTATTTTTGTCTGCCGACCATAAATCACATAAATTTCTTGAATCTGCCGGACAATCAATGGAGAGCGCAACCAACCTGACCAAACAATTGCTTACCTTTGCCAAAGGCGGCGACCCTATCAAAGAAATCCTCTCTATTGGCCAAATCATTACCGAAACGGCGCAATTTTCAATGCGGGGTAGCAGTCTCAAATTGCAAATTAACATCGAGCGAGATCTGTGGCCGGTAGAAGCAGACAAGGGGCAGTTGAGCCAGGTCATCAGCAATCTGATTATCAACGCTCAACAGGCAATGCCGGCAGGCGGCACAATAACCATAGCTACTGAAAACGTTAAAACTTCAGCGGGTAGGCATGTAAAATTCAGTGTGCAGGATGAAGGGGTTGGCATAGCTTCCCAATATCTCGACAAGATATTTGATCCCTTCTTTTCCACCCAGCAAAAAGGTAGTGGCTTAGGTCTGGCATCCACTCACTCAATTATTAGCAAGCATAACGGGGCGATAACGGTTGATTCGCAACTAAATCAGGGGACAATCTTTACCATCCACCTGCCTGCCGCAGAAGAAAAAGAAAAAACAGCCGCCGAGAAATTTCCTGTAGAAACTCCTGTCACCACTGTTTCTTTGGCCCGAATTTTAGTAATGGATGATGAAAAAATGGTCAGAGAAGTAACCGGGGCAATGCTTGAAAGGTTGGGGTACAAAGTAATATTTGCTGTTAATGGACAAGAAGCAATTGCCAAATATGGGGCAGCATATAAAAAGGGCGCACCCTATGATGTTGTTATTACCGACTTGACCGTTCCCGGTGGAACGGGAGGGAAAGCGGCAGCCCAAGAAATTCTAAAGCTAGACCCACAGGCAAAGATCATTGTATCCAGCGGTTATGCCGCCGACCCGGTGATGGCAAATTATGAAACGTACGGTTTTAGGGCCAGGGTTGTAAAACCATATTTTTTTGCAGCTCTGCAAAAAGTGATACAACAGGTATTAAAAATGTAAGGTATCCAAGCAATAATAATTTTTTCGCTGTCCCTTTTTTTATTTGAGCGAAAGCTACTACCCCTAAAAGATGGGGGGGTGGTATAATAACTGGGTGAATGGATGTCTTAACGACGCAAGAAGCGGAAATGATGGGGGCGACGGATGAAACGCATTTGGGGTTTGCGAAGGCAGAGAGTCGGGTAATTTTTACGCGGGATGATGATTTTTTGAGACTACATGCAAGGGGAGAAAGTTATGCGAGAATTGTATATACCCACCAACGTACAGGAATAGGAGAGAAATGGTCCGAGGATTGATGTTGAAAATATTTAAGGGGAATCTGGTATTAATAAACAAGTTTGGCTTCCTGGCCCATCGAGCAAAACCTTAAAACGATGCAAGAAAGCCCTCCCGATTAAAAAGCGTATGTTTCCAGCAAATGTCTGGGCAATCATTTGATGTTGTTCGCCTGTTTTTGGAATAATAACATTCACTGGTGCTTCGTTGAATTGAATGATTTGCCCTGTCACAGTCGTGCCCTGGGCCGCAATGGAGTCAGGTAACTGCCAGCGAGCTAAATTTAGGGTTTCAAACAAGGCTTCAGGAATAAGCAGTTCTTCACTGTAGCCGGTATCTATCTGAATCAGTTCCTCAGTCAGATGATGGGATTGACCGGCTAAATTTCTAACCTGAATCCCCATTCCCAAGCGGTCGGACGTAGGCCAACAAATTAAGCGAATGTCATCTGCCATCCGAGTTCAACCTCTTGCGGGCGAGTTTGACCCACTTGCATAACTATTCGATGTTGGGCTGTTGGGGCTAAGTGGTTTAGTTCCTCTGGTGTATCCGCTACACCTTGTAATTTGCTGTGAGCAATGACAATCCATTTTCCAGGATAATTCTGTTCAAGTTCTGTTCTTAGGTTTTTAAATGTTTGATTGTTAGCCTTTGCCTCGGCTTGAATCAGCTTTTGACGTTGTTGGACTAACCATAGCTCTATAGCCTCAATCAAGGCCTGTCTAATACTGTCCTGGTCATGCAGCAACCGGGCCGTGCGCTCGAATTCTTCTTGCAAGCATTGAGGTAATTCAGCCGTAAACATTTTTGTCTCCATTCCAAATTTGGTATTATGTGACTAAGTTAATTATAATGGTTACTAAAGCCTGTGGCAAAATTACCATTGAAGTACTGAATCTATCACTGCTTCCGGGGTGTTGTTTATTATTTGGTGATCCTATTTTCAAGCGACGCAATTACGCATTTCTAATATTTCTCTTGTTAATACTGTTAGCTTGCCAGGCGCAATCGGTTCTGGTTGAGGTGGGGTTGATTACCCCTTCGCCTACACCGGATCCCTTTGTCCATTATCGGGCGGCTTTGCAGCCGTCGTTTCAAGCCGATATTGAGACCCTGGACCCCTTGCCTCGTTACCATATCACGGCTAAATTAAACGAAGATGGCACTGCCCTTAAGGGGGTGATGCGGGTGCTTGTTCCTGCCTCGGGACCAGAATTGGTTTTTCGGCTTTACCCCAATCTGGAGCATTATGATGGTCTGATGGAGATTAATGAGGTAAAAATTGATGATGTTTTGGTCTCACCTGTACCTTTGGCCGATAATACGGCCATTCAGCTTAATTTGCCGCCGTTGGATAATTCAGCCCGACCTGATTTTGTCAGCCTAGATTTGGCTTTTACGACCCATGTGGAGAAGACATCCGCTTTGCCGGGGAGTTATACTCTGTTTGGTTGGCACGACTCGATTCTTAGTTTGCCCGGTTTTTATCCCACGCTGGCTGTGCAACAAGCGGGTGAATGGATAGTCGACACGCCTCCTCTGCACGCTGATGTTCTCTTTAATGAGGTGGGTTTATATCAACTTGATTTGACTCTACCTGAAAATTTAATTGTAGCTGCTAGTGGGGTGGTACTCAACATTATCAATAACCCTGACCAGACTCGTACCTGGCAAATCACGGGGGGACCTCTACGGGATATGACCGTTATGGCCGGGCCGTTTCAGGCAGTCAGCCAAAATGCCGCCGGAGCGACGGTTACGGCCTACTATTTGCCTGGTCATGAAGCAGCCGCCCAAACCGTGCTGGCCCACGCCACCGCCGCCCTACGACTTTACAGCGATACCTACGGCCCTTATCCTTATACTGAATTGGATGTGGTTGAAGCCCCGCTCAATGTGCGCGGTATGGAGTACAGTGGTTTGGTTTTAATTGGCACGGATTTATATGAAGATCAACGCGAGTTTTTGCCCTTTTTGGTGGCCCACGAGGTTGGACATCAGTGGTGGTATAGTTTGATTGGCAATAATCCTTATCAACACCCCTGGCTGGATGAAGGTCTGACCGAGTATGGAGCTTTTGATTACTATGGCGGTGTATTTGGGCAATTGCAAGCCGAACGTTTGTTAACCGGTCGTTGGCAAATTCCGTTCGATATAGCTGCTGCGGGTGGCCTTGATGGCACGGTAGACCAACCCGCCGCAGCCTTTGACCCCGTGAGTTATGAATTGTTGGTTTATAATAAGGCCGCCCTATTTTTTAATGCCCTGCGAGAAGAAGTGGGCGAGGAGATGTATTTGAAAATCTTGCAAACCTACTACGCTGAAAATCGTTACCGCATTGCCAGCCCGCAAATATTCTTAGCTACGGCAGAGCGTGTATCGGGACAGAATTTGAATGTTTTAGCTGAGGATTGGCTAAGATAATGTCACTTAAGGTTGCAACATCCTTCATAATCGGTTATAAATAGAGTAATACAATTGTAAATATGATCTATTGTCTTTAGCCAGAGGAGGTATGAAGGATGTTGACTCTATTGCAGACCAAATATTATTTAGGTATAATAACCCTAATCTTTGTTGCACAGGTTTTAACAAATGCGGTTAATCAGCAAACAAATGTTACACTTTATGGAAGTGGTCAATGGAGTGGGGTACAGGCCATGACTTTATCGGCAGAAGTTGTGGGCCTTGTGGAACAGGCTAAACAGAATGAGGCCGTTGCGGCTGGCCTCCAAAGTGTGGATCAATGGTTGCAGCAGGCTCAAGATGCCACCAATGATAATGATTTTGTATCCTTTGATGAAATCAACAATGATGATGGTTCAAGAACGTATATCCTCCATGCCAGTGGGCCAAACCTTGAAACATTAAATAATATTATGTTTCAAGGCCAGGCTGAAATAACAACATCAGAAGTCGACGGTAAGGTACAAGTGACCATTGTTTATGAAAGTATACAGCTTCAAGTTGAAGCGGTTCCCAATCAGGTGGATGAAGCCGTTAGTTTTGTAACCAAGATTAGTGGCGCTGAAATTATAAGTTCCAATGCTGAGCGGGTTGAAGGCAATACCGCAATATGGGAGAAACCTGGTCAGATTGAAGTCACCTTAACAACGGCTGATATTCTTGATGCCGGCAGCTTGGCTTTAGGTGATAATATCCCAACGGGTGATTTTGATGTAACTGCTCTTATTGAGGCCGCCACTGAGGGCAGCGCCGCCACAGAAAGCAGTCAGGAGAGTAGCACAAGTTCTTCTTCGGCAGGTGAAACGACAACAACCGAAAGCACAACGACAACAAGCTCTGATACCACCACCACAGGCGAAACCACTACATCCGAAACAAGCACTGCTTCAACCGCAACCGAAACGACTTCCGTTGAAACAACGGCTGACACAAACACAAGCTCTGCTGAGGCAAGTAACCCAAGCAGCGATGCCGCCGAATTACCCCCTTCCGGGGGGATTCTATCCGCTGATGGCTCAGATATGCCCCT
>PJEL010002012.1_pt1 | contig 19313 bp, 17 predicted proteins | sample 1853271 | NCBI WGS metagenome assembly PJEL01 (sample SAMN08108733, study PRJNA415343) | Invertebrate metagenome, whole genome shotgun sequencing project. | host: Globobulimina | place: Sweden: Gullmar Fjord | collected 2015-08
AAACCTAAGGCGGGTAGAAAACTTCTTTTATTGGAAGCCGATGAGTTGATGCTGGCAATTCCATTAATTTATCGTCTCATTCATCCGGATGAGATCATATTAAGAAAAGATTGGTTCCTACCTGAGTTGGTCGAAGCCAACTCTCAAAATAGCTCTCAAAACAGTTCTAAAAAAAGTGAAAAATATATTTCACTGGTTCCTCAACTTCAACGCGTCACTCAATTGCGAAAAGAGCCTGAACAATTATCCGAACCCTTACAACATCTGAACCTGAGTTTGAATGCATACTTCAGTGATTTTGGATGGCGCATGGTTCGAAAGGAACTATCGCAGTTAAAGAAAAGACAAAAGAAAGCGCATATCGAGCTGAGCAAAGATATCATCACAAAGTTGAAGCATTACATGGAACGTGGCCAGTTCGAGAGCTTCGATCAGGCCATTGATAATTTATTAACTGAAGTAAACTCTAGTCATGAGGTTGAACAGTAATTTTAAGTTCACTCGGTCATGCTGTTCTTGATTAGGAGATATCAAGTTAGGAGGTGAGTATCCGATGGGAATAAAAACATTTGCGCTAAGCTCAATCTACAAGAGTGCTTTTTTTAAGTAATGTCGGTGGAAGCTGAATATTCCAACGTTCTAATTCATGTTGACTGAACATGAACGTGCCGCGTTTTGGTGTTGATATCGCGGGTAGGGCTCCTTTAACAAAAAAGTGATTCACTTTATCTGCAGCTGCAAGACCTTGCTCGGTACCGTTGATAATTAAGCCGCCAATCGCTTTTCCTTCCCCAATGGAATATGACCAAAATGCAAATACGGGGAGCGGGCTTTTTCTACTCGTCCAGTGACTGACTTTGTCCAGACTGACATTTTCGCAGAACCTATTTGTTAAGGCAGCATAGTTAGCGATGATTATTGCATCATAGCCATTCTCCTTTGTTTTCGCGACCGTAGCTTTCCAGTCATGAAAGCTACCCTCGAGAGTAATGTCTACCCCGATATTAGCGATAGTTTGTTTGAATTTGTCATCGAAGGAGGTTTCCAATATTGCATAGGAGGTGGGATTCCTATCCATCAATACTTTGACCTTTTTTATATTGGGCATTAGTTGGCGTAACATAAAAACCGAACGTTTGAGTAATGGCCGTTCTAGTGAACCCGAAACATTCTTATCGAGTGTAATGTAATGACGAGGGTTAGCGTTGATGCCGAGAAATACCAGAGGAATCTGAGCCTCAACGACTCTGGGGCCCAACAGTTTTAATGCGTTATCGTCTGCAAGTACGACTATTTTGGGTTTTTGTTCTTGAATAAATTGCCAAGTTTGATCCGCGATTGCTTCATATTCGGTAGCCGGTTTACGTTTCGTGTCCATCTCGTATTCGGTAATGCTATGCTCTTGGATACCGGAAAGAAAGCCATCTCGATACTCTTGAACCCAGGGGTATCCTTGATGATAACTATGAATGAAGGCGATATCGGCCGAGATTGCATCTTCTGCAAGAACGCAAAATAATAGGCCAAGTAGTGATGGTTTAAATGCTAATTTCATATGTTAACAATTTGTTTTCAGGTCACCTACATGTATATCATTTCTTTTAATCTTGTGCTGATTTTATTTCTATAAATGCGCTTTATGTCAGCCAAATTTCGGTAACCATAGCTTACGCTATGAGCGTTTATATTTTTACGATTGAGTATTTAATAAGAAGATCGGATAGAGGAGGGAGTCAAGCATAAACTTTTTAGCCTAATGCTATTTGGTTGGACTGCGTGTGAATGAATTATTATAGAATTATTAAATAGCAGGCATACAAAAGAGAGTCCTGATTTCGTAATATCGCGTCACCTGACGCTTTTGGTCACTGACCGTTTTACGTTTATCCGTTAACTCTCTTCTATTATTAGTTTAGTCCAGATTAGATTAAATGGGTAACAAATGATGCTAATAATTAAACCTACCTTATCCCCTCAACGCCTTTAACCATCGGCTTTTGCTTCAAACATAGGCGTTAAAACCAGAAGCCAAAAACAGGCGTGAAAGAATAGATGTCAACCTTGCTATTTGCAATCTACTTTTTGACCGCATAGGACACAAGACTCTCAAGGGCTATTTTAGTCATTTCCTGACTGAAACTATTATTTTTAGCGTGACCTGGTGACCAACCCAGTATAAAACGTTGAAAATCAGCCCAAGCAACAAAAAATAGAGGGCGCCATTCTCGCTCGACCATATCGTAATCAATACTGGAATGGTTCAACTTCAATGCAACACTCAATTCTGAAAAATAATGTTCAATGAGTTCTTCAAACTCCTGACGGCATTGCTCTTGTGTTAAACAGCTTCCAATAAAGTAGATGAGATCTTTCATTCCACATCCAGCCCCAACATATTGAAAGTCTACGGCTGCAACCCGGTCTCCGTTTTGACTAAAACAGAAGTTGGCGACTTTTGCATCCCCATGAACCAGAGTCTTAAATCGACAACTATTTAATTTCTGGTCAATCTCTATTGCGGCTCGCTTCAGTGGTGAGTCTGGCATCACTTCATATTCGTCAGCGCGGGTGCCCAGATGCCAATAGCTCCCTATCGGCCACAAGCCTGAAGGCCAACTTTTATCAGGCGAGTCTTGCAAGAATTGGGCATGAAAATAGGCTAACCAGGTGATGCACACTTTGCTCTGCTCAGTGGTTAAAGACTGCTTTCTCACCATAAATCCCGACTCATCGAGATCGCTGAGTAAAATTAAGCACTGCTCAGACAACTGCTCAGTTTTTGTGTCTGCTTTGCTGGTGTGATCGCAATTTTCATCTAAGATACCAAAACACTCGGGTACAAAAGCGGGAGCGTTACACTGGAAAGCCCAGTCGCGATACCAGTTTGCTTCGACTCGATAGGAGAGCAATTTTCTGTTGTGGGAATGCTGCGTATCCCACCCTTTGGGGTGGGAAGACTCTGTTGGAGGGGAGACTGATTTTACTATGATAGTCGCTGGGCATTTTTCGCCATCAAGCTTATAGCGTACAATCTCGCCATAGCCACTCCAGAGTGACTGCACCAATTCAACTCTCTGCACCGCCTTACAATCTATTCGCTCGCTAATATATTCTTCTGTATTCAATGCTATTTTTTCAAAGTTCTACATTTTATAATGTTATCTCAATTGAAGGTGTTATGGATAGACTATGGTAATATGAATTCTCGTTGACTCATGGAGGAAGCTTATTCGTTTGCAGTGTCAAAGGCTTCTAACTGATTGAGCGTTCAACGATAAAACAGAAAATATAGTGTCTTACGAACACTTTTAGAATGGATTTTTACAAAAGGAGTTATAATTATCTATACCTCTATTTCGATACTCACTTTATGACGACATCACGCGCGTTACCTCAAGAGAAGAAACTGACGGTCTTAAGCAGGATCGAACCTGGCTGTCTCGGGCCAGATGGTGTCGATCACATTGAATCTTTTTGCCGGTTTGCTAATCAGGAATTAAAAAAGGTAGATTCAAATTTCGTTAAATGGTTACCTTTACCCCGTTACGATAAGTCACTTCCTGAGATGCAATATTCCGTCAACAGTAAACAGTTGAGCCGTGATAAAGCCGCAAAATATCTCTCTCACTTTAATAGTGAACTCGATGATTTTGAAGAGCATTTTCATGACAAAGTATCATTATTGATCAATGAATTTCTCTCTGAACATAAAACATAGTCTTACTACCAAGGCACGTAAGGACAACCCCTCATAAGGACTCTAAGAATGGCAAAACATCTTTTAATCACAGGTGCTAATCGTGGCATTGGTTTAACTATGGTTCAACATTATCTTGCCGATGGCTGGCTTGTGACAGCCTGTTGCAGAGAGCCTGAACAAGCGAAAGAGCTACAGTCGCTATTGGAAGAAAATGAAAGCCTGTCTATTTTCCAACTCGATGTCACCGATTATGAAGGGGTAGATGAACTAGCCGAAAACCTCGCCGGAGAACCCATCGATCTGCTTATTAACAATGCCGGCTATTATGGTCCTAAGGGCAGCGGTTTTGGCGGTACAGACGTTGAAGAGTGGCGACAGGTCATGGAGATTAATACCATTGCACCGTTAAAAATTGCCGAAGCTTTTTGTGCAAATTTAGCACTTGCCGAACACGGGATCTATGCAGCCATTTCATCGAAGATGGGCAGTATGGGTGATAACTCGAGTGGCGGTTCATACATTTATCGGTCATCCAAGGCTGCACTAAATTCGGTAGTAAAAAGTTTGTCTATCGATCTGCAACCCGATGAGACTCGCGTGGTTGCGATACACCCGGGCTGGGTTCAAACCGATATGGGAGGACCCAACGCATTAATCACGACAGATGTCTCTGTTACAGGTATTAAGCACCTCCTGGATAACCTGTCGACAGAACAGAGCGGTGGTTTCTATGACTTTAATGGCAAGGAAATAGCCTGGTAATGAGGCTCGAATACCAAACGGTATAACATTAGATACCAGGTGAAGATACATTCACCTGGTATAGGGTAAAAGTGTCTAGGCCGGAAAGGCGGGAGAGATACACTTTTTCACCTCGAATCTGTAACCATAGGCCTGTTCCTTATCGCGGCTAATCTCCAGTATTTCGTAATCATTTAACTCAACCACATTTGTACCAGGTTTTAACTGACAACGTGAACGACTATCGGCCTCTAAATGGTAAGCAAATTGAGCGATAAAAGTTCGGACCTTTTTTTCATAATCGTCCCTGACATGGGCATATATCTCCTCCTGCTGCTTTTGCTCTTCTTCACTTAATGAAAGACCGATAGTGATCTCCTCTTCACCAGCATTATCTGCTTTTGCATTTTCCAACTCTTTGGAAATATCTTGTTTTTGCTTATCAGTTAACTCACTAAATACGACACCTGCAGGATCGGAGAGATCATCTTTCAGTTCACTGTCTAAGCTCGCAATCAAGACCAGATGATATAGCACGATTGAAGCCAAAATAAGTCGCACAAACATAGTCGTAAATCTAAAGTGGTTATGATTAATGAGTTTCAACCCTTTAACACCAAATGGCCTGAGTACGAGCAAGCTAATTAAGTAAAAGGGGACTGCTATCTGTAAGAGTAAAATGGCGAGGGCGGTCATCGCGATAACCCAAGCGGGAAGATAGAGTAAAATTGCAAAATTGTGAGTATAAGAAAAATGCTGCGTCGATACACCAACGACCTCATTGACAACCGAAGCGGCTCCGGCAATCGCAAAGTTAGCTATGATGGCATAAAACAGTAACAGCACCGTTTTGCCTGATAATGTGTGCCACACCTTATCGAATAAAGGCCAAAACTCCAGAGTCAGTGCAATCACCGTCACGATTGCGACTACACCTAAGTTTTCTGAAGTAAACAGGAGTAGGATTGCGATTAAATAGAGCTTTTGTGCTGCGGTTAAACGACCTAACAGGCCCGTAGTCGTTGATAGCACTTTACTTAATAAACCATAAAGAATGATGATAATTTTACTCGGTTTCTTAACTGAGTTTTTTACTGAGTTTTTGAAACTACCACCAAGTGTTTTCTGTTCGCTCTGCTCAATCTTCTCCATCTTTAAGTCATTCCTTTGTTATTGTTTTTTTGATCACTTAATTTTAAAGATTAACATCTTAGTAACCTTAACAGCAATTAGAGCAGAGTGATTTAAGGGGAGGGATCTGTCGAGATAGGGCGCTATCGCCTCATTACCGGGAAGATAATGAGGCGGAATACTTATTATATTTGAGGGTAATTAGGTCTGATATCGGTGGGAATTGATTCCATTTTAACGTTCAATTTAGCCACTTCTGCAGACATAACAGCATATTTTTCCAGGAATGACTTAGATTTCTGGTAATCCCCCAGCGCTTGGATCATACAGACATCATGTACAAGATCTGATATTGATTGAGCCATAGCGTCTAAGTTGACGGTGTAACGTTCAGTGACAGGGTCGAAACTGAAGGCTTGCTTCTCTTTGAAATAATTATATTGAAAAGCTGCACCAGCGCCATGAGCCTCATGGACTCCGAAACGCATCGAGCGGAATAAACCGGCAAAATAGGTGACTAACATGTTATCGCGTTCAGCCTTTGGAATCTCACCTTTATCCATTAAAAACAGCATGTTGTAAGCGCCCATCACATCAGCTTTTCCCTCTTCTATCTTAGAGTAGGTCTCCTGAAGCTGCTCGGCAACTGTGGTTTTTTTACCATCTTTAATGATGGAGCCGGGACCTAAGCCATGGGACAATTCATGGAAAAGTGTTTCGTTAAAGAAATATTTCTCCATCAGCAAGGCTTGCTGTTCCTCGGCAATTATCAGCTCCGATATGGGTTGCATAACGGCATTGTACTTAGCATTGAGTACGTTTTTTAACATGACTTTTTTGCTGCCTTTGATCTCTCGAACGTATTCATCGTTCGGCAGATTAAAGGCGGTCGTTTGAACTGCAGGTTTATTGTCCCCACCGCCAGCAACCTGGTCGACCACAGAGATGGGTGACTCAGACCCACGCTGCAGGTTTTTATGCTGATCGGGTATCGGCAGATTCAGCTCCATCTCTTTAAGATACTTTTTATAGACGTCGAGCTTGGCACTGTCTTCTGGATTTCTGACGGTAATGAATGCCTCAAAAAAGGTCTTATAGCCAAATAATTTGTCGGTATAGGTTTCATATGGGCCAATGGCAACTTCAAGACTGCCGTCGAGGTCCATCCACGCCATCTCGGAGTCACGGTATTCATCGTTAAGAAAAGCATCGGCACGTTTAGTCAGGAAGGTTTTTAGACTTTGATCTAATGTTAGATCTGCGGCTTCCCGCATCAAGGCCGCCGATGCTTTCATCTCTTTTGCGTAAAATTGGCTATAGGGTATAGCAATGAGTTTATCCCCTTGACGCCGTATGACGGTATAACCACTCTTAAACTTAGCCTCATCTTCCGGATGGAGCTTAATCCATTCATTAAACTCCTCTTTACTCATGTCGGTTGGATAGACACCGGCGCCATCGGGTCTCTTGATGTCACCAAAGAAGTTTTTATCGCCCTCTAAGGTGTCCCAAGGTCCATAATGAAGGTCATACAGAGAAAGTATCAACTCTTTATCTGCAAGAGATGAGTCCAGAATTTGAGCCCGTATCGAGGCATTGTCATCATAAGTCTGACGCAGATACACCTCGTCGAGAATGTCGGCAACTTGTATCAACTTCTTCAATACTTGTTTGTCTATCTCGCTGAGCGCCGATAAGTCGGCTTTCATATCTATCGTAACGAACCTGTCTAACATCTCCTGATACACGTTATTTGTAACAGCTTGAGAGTCTTGAGAGGTGGCATGATTGCCAGTTTGAGCTTGGTTGAGACTATTGTCATCTGTTTGAGAGCAGCCAGCTAAGGCGGCTATCAAGGCTAATGATATTAAACTTGGTTTCATGTAATGCTTCCCCATCTTTTCGTTTTTTTTCATGGATAACTTACAGGTAATGCCATGAATGATAAAGCTTCTAAGGGATATACTTCGCTTCAATACTGGCTACAAAAATCGTCTTGTTAGTTTCTGGCTTGTCGTAAACTCATCTTTTGCCGCTATATACAAGTCGTGCGATTTTGTTTAATTTAAAACAAAAAAAGAGAACTTCAGATGATACAAAGCTTAAGTCCGCAGCATTTCAGTGATGTCATCCAGCTTGGCAATCTGGTTCATGGCGCAGGATACTTAGATAGTCACTCCATCGAATTACTTTATAAGAAAGGAATAAAGTCCGGTATCAATGCCAATTTTGTTGCGTATCAAGATGGGGAACTCATAGGGTTTAGATTGACCTATGCTACGGGGAATTGGCAGCCCGACCATTGGTGCACGCCAGATGCCTGGGGGATTGAACCTGATGAGGTGTGTTATTTTAAATGCAACACAGTAGCAGAAGGCTCACGAGGAAAGGGAATAGGTGGACAACTGCTTAATGCATCTATAGCGGCCGCTAAACTACAGGGTGCTAAGGCTGGAGTTAGCCATTTATGGAAACAGAGCCCAAATAATTCAGCCATTCGTTATTTTAGTAAAGCGGGCGGCGTATTGATTAAAGAACACCCGGATAGGTGGAATGACACTTTGGAACATCCGGATTATGTCTGCGTGTTATGTGGTGCCGATTGTCATTGCACGGCCAGTGAAATGCTTCTTGTTTTTAAATAAATAAACTAGCTTTTAAGTAATTGAATTTTCTTTAAGTGATTCAACTAACTGTGCACTTTTCAGTATCCATTAACGCCGACTGAGATAACGATGACCACCAATACAACCTATGATCCTCTGATTGACACGTCTCCGGCCAATCTTTGTTGGCCCGACTCCTATTGGGGCACTACCGTCGATGTCCCGAAGATTAACCCCAGGTTATCGGGCCGCCACCAGACTGATGTTGTCATCATCGGAGCAGGGTATACCGGTCTTATAACGGCTTATTACCTTGCAACGCGATTTAATATTGATTGCTGTGTCTTAGAAGCTAACACGGTAGGTTTTGGTGCCAGCGGTCGCAATGCGGGTTTTGTATTGAAAGGTTCCGGTCGGCTGGGATATGCACAGATGGCAAAGCGGTGGGATCTCGACACGGCAAAGGGGATCTACCATGAATTTAGCCAGGCGGTAGAGAGAGTCAGTGAGCTCATCGATACTTATCAGATAGATTGCGATCCTCAGGAGAAGGGTTATCTCAAAATTGCGCACAATAGTCATGCCCTTAAGTCACTTCAAAGTGCTTCGAGTTTTATTACCGAGCACTTAGGAGGCGAGGCCGAGTTTATTTCGCAAAGCAGATTAACCAGTGAATTTATGGCACACCATCAAGCCTATGGCGCAATGAGGTTAAATGATGGCTTCGGACTTAACCCGCTTAAACTGGTGCTTGGCTATAAGCGGATGGTGGAGAAGCAAAAGGTCAACATATTTGAAAACACCTGTGTTAAACAGTGGATTGAGGAAAAGGGTAAGCATAGGTTAATCACGGAGCATGGTGAAATACTGGCCAACAAAGTCATTAGCGCGGGCAATGCATACACTCCAAAGGTTTTCAGCCCTAAGCTTGACGAAAAATTCCTGCCTATATTAAGTAATATTATTGTCACCGAGCCACTCAGTCATGAAGAACTACAACGTGCAGGTCTTCATACCCGACAGGTGACAATGGACACTCGCATACTCAAATATTATTACCGTCTACTCCCTGATAATCGATTATTATTGGGAGGGCGAGGGGCTATCTATGGCAAAGATGCCACGAATCCAATATACGCCCAGCGATTACGTTATGCTTTGGGTCAGTGTTTTCCATCACTAGCCAATAAATCTATATCTCATAACTGGACAGGCTGGATAGCTGCGGCAATGGACGATATGCCCCATGTTTATGCGCGGGGAGGGACAGGGTACAGTTTAGGTTATTGTGGTGCTGGGGTCTCTTTCAGTGCACAAGCAGGCTTCAGATTGGCTCAGTCGATTGCGGGGGAGGAGATACCATCTCTCCCCCTATATACTAACCCCTTACCCCATTTTCCAATGCCAAGGTTACGTCGACTGGGTCAATGGGGCTATTATCACTACGGTTGGTTGAAAGACCGCTATTTATAATTTCTTGATAAAGAACTAGTGCCCTGTATTGACCTTTGCTCTGTCGGTCATCTTTTTCATGATTTCGTAACTTGAATGATCAAAGGGAGGGACGATCCAAATTTTTTTCACTATGTTATTTACATCTCCCAACATGGGGTTGGCAGCAACTTTCTTGGAGGCTGGGATCATCGATAGTTCATTGGATATACGGGTTTGAACCTCTTTTCCAATGAAATAATTTGCGAAGATTTCAGCGGCTTCCAATTTTTTACCTTCCACACCTTTTACGAAATTGATGGTATCTAACCAAGCCATATGACCCTCTTTGAAGTCAATCAATTGCCAATTATCTCCCTTAACATTTTGAGAATGTACCTCCGGTCCCCAGCTACTGACTATTAACAGTTCATCGTTGAAACCAGATGAGTTTAACCAGAAGCTTTTCGCAGCCAGATAAAGCTTGGCTATTTTGTACTGCAACTCTCCGTCTGGCGATGACATCTTAAGTACAGTCTGTCGATCGTGTGATTTCAGGGATTCATAAAGATAAAATGGTGAATGCCCCATGCTCATCAATGCCAACCCAAGGTTGTACCACTCCTGGGCGATATTTAACGAGAAGGTGTTTTTCCACTCATCCAGCCACAAATCGGATACCGATGTCGGGATATCTGCCTGCTTAACTTTGTCTGTATTAATATAAAACCCGTAAATGCCACCACCCCATGGAATATACAAGGGCTCACCGTTGGCATTAATGCCAATGTCCAGTCGAGTGAGTTTCGTGTGCAGATCCGGGAAATTAGACAGCCTGGGTGACTGAGTATTGATGGCTTGTAACAATTTTGACGTCTGCTCTTTCTGCATCTTAATAAAATAGAGGGTCAGAAATGTTATATCGCATTTTCTTGCTCGAATGAGATCGAACATCTGATCGGCACTCTGCGCAAAAGGCGTGACCAGCTCAACTTCATAGTTATAGCCTTGCTCAGTGAGTATTAAATTAACTTCCCGGACATCTTCAGCTGTAACATACCCTTCCCAGGTCAGCACCCTTACTGGTTGCTTAACTTCGGCTTGCTCTGTTTGATTGGCTGAGTAGCACGACATGGAAAACAGCAACGCCACAGTAAAGATGGGCCACAAAGCGCTAAGTTTGAACCTCATAGTTTTTCCTTATGAATAATGCCTCTTAAACCATTCGTCACAGTCCACTGTTACATCTTTATACCGATTGGTGTTATTACAAATGGGATCAATATTAAAAGTGAGGCCACATTAAGTTTAGTACAGCTTTTAACAGTGCAAGATTTCGATTGAAATAGTGCTAAATATACCCACCCTTGCTATCCTTAACGACTGGTCTATGGGGGTACAGATGAAATCAAAATTAGATAAGATGCTTTCCAGTCATGGCAAGCTGGTTCACTCGGAAGGTGTGAAGATAGTTTCTCATACGCAGAGGGATGTAGAGGAGTGGGTACAACATACCGTCATGATTGAAGGGTGCGATGCCCCATTTAAATTCAGAAGGCCAAAGAAATTCAGATGTCTGAAGGGCAACAGAGTCAATATGACCTATTATGCTGAAACAGAAAAAGTTGCGGGTTTCGAAATTGAAATCATGAAAGTCGTACGTATTAAACGCTTTTAATTCTGCATAAAATAGGATTTGGGGCAAGATATGACACATGGTTTGCCCCAAATACCATAAGTTAATTTCCTCTAAAATAGACTGCAGATAATTCTTAAAACCTGTCAGTTTGATACAGTCACTAACTCAGCCAACATCCTCCTTTATACTTATCATTAAGTAACAATTCAGGCTACATGCATTATCTTATGGGCTAAACTCAAGTTATGACAAAATTTGGTGCTTTTTTTTGTGCAAGCTTAGATAAGGTTATTATGAAAAAGTTATTAGTATTTATTGGATTACTGTCACTCCAAGCATCTGCTTGGGCAAATATTGTTGTAGATAAAACAGGTGTAGACGAGAAAGATTATGTCTTCGACCTACATGAGTGTACTGAACTCTCCCAACAGGCTCAAAAAAAGGCTACCCAGGGGGGGGCCATTTCCGGCACAGCAAAAGGGGCGGCAGTTGGCGCCGCTGCGGGCGCCATATCGGGAGGCTCAGGAACCGATGGAGCAAAGACCGGGGCGGCGATAGGCCTGGTAGGTGGAGTACTTGGTAAGAATCGCTCAAAAAGGCAAAATACCGCCAGCCATGAACAGGAAAAACAAACGATTATTAAGAACTGCATGACTAATCGTGGTTATGTCGTACTGAATTAAAGTCAAATCAGCTGACCGGTAATAACTTGAGATGGTTTGCTTGTAATTGTGGTACCGCTTTTATGAAGTAAAAAAAGAGCGAAGAAGAGTGGGATTAGTCACTCCACTCTTCTCGACATTTCAACGGGTTAACCATCCTGGCTTCCCATCTGGGATTGAATATAATTGTGGATACCAATCTTATCGATTAAGCCTAGCTGTTGTTCCAACCAGTAAATATGATCCATCTCGGTATCTTCGAGTAAGTCTTCTAAAATCTCTCGACTCACATAATCTTTCTCTTCTTCACAGATGGTGATAATTTTGGTTAGACTGGCAGCAACGACCCTTTCGGCTTGTAAATCGTTTTCATGCATCTCTTTGGTATTACTGCCTACATTAATAGGCTTTCGAGATGCGGTGTCCGGAGTACCTTCCAGAAAGAGGATCCGCTCTGCTAATCGTTTAGCGTGACCAAGTTCCTCCTCGTACTCATGGGACAGTCTTTCGTGTAGTTTGTTAATGCCCCAATCTTCGTACATCTTGGAATGAGCAAGATATTGGTCCATCGAGGTTAACTCTAGAGTCAATTGTTGATTAAGGTGGTCTATAACCTTCTGATTGCCTTGCATGTTAATCCTCCATCATCGATTGTAGATAATTCTGTACACCGGTTGTATTGATCAAGTATTGCTGCGACTCAATCCAATCCAGATGATCTTCTTCATCTTCTAAAATTTTATCCAGTAATTCACGACTAACATAGTCCTGCTCTTGCTCACATAGGTAAATGGCACTGCGTAATTCTGCAATTTGTTCTTCTTGTAATATCTTGTCACACTCGATCATCTCTTCGGTGTGCTCACCGATACGTAACTTATTCAATTGTTGTAGATTAGGCAGAGCCTCGAGAAATAGGATCCTTTCGATCAGAGAGTCGGCCTGCTTCATATCTAATATAGATTTTTTATACTCCTTTTCGTCGAGTTCCTCGAGTCCCCAGTTTTTATACATTCGTGCATGCAAAAAATATTGATTAATCGAAGTTAGCTCAAGCAGCAGTATTTGGTTAAGTACACTGGTTATCTTCGTCTTGCCTTTCATCGAACACGCCCCTTTTATTGATCTATATCAATTAATGCTAGACAATTTAGCTGCCGATGTTAGAACGAAATCTTATGCTTGAACTAAAGACTGCACTAATTACAATAAGCAAATCATAGGGATAATCATTCCCATTAAGTTTGAGGGCGGTGCTAAGCTATATAAGGTTTTTATACGAGTATTTATCAATATATGAAGCTATCTTGCTGCCAGATTAATAACCTTTTGTTAGGCATGATGCTGAATTAAGCTAGATAATTAACCATAATTACAATTGATTAGAGGCAGCTTTCAGTATTAAGTCTAAACTTTCACTATAAGCCAATGATGAAATTGTATTTCAGCTTGTTCCGCTAGAATAATATTGTTTCTAAAGGAGAGAGATAACAAACAAATGACCATCAAAATGTGCCGTTTTCTTTTTATTTTCATCCTTATGACTCTTCTTCAAGCCAATGCCAATGAGTTCAATCGAACGCCAGAGGCCAGGTCAATGGAGGGCGATACCCTAATTGTTGCAAACTCAAAAGCGTGGAAGCCATTTTCCTATATCGATGACTCCGGAGACCCGCAAGGATTACTTGTCGATATTTGGAAAGAGTACGCAAGAGTAAATAACATTGAAGTAATATTTATGCTAACGGATTGGAATGAATCGGTTCAACTCGTTCGCAGTGGTAAGGCAGATGTACATGCTGGTTTACTGTGGTCAGATACCAGAGAATCATTTTTTGACTATCTTGACGGAGTCGTTGAAATTGAGACGCAACTGTTTTTCTCTGCGGACTACCTTGGAACAGATGTCGACCATTTCCTTCAATCAGGTGAGCTTGGTGTCGTGGCGGGTGGATACGAAGAAAGTTATATAATAGAGAACTACCCAAATGTTAAGTTAATCTCATATTCAAATAATGAAGTCATGTTGAACAGCGCTTTTTCTGGTGAGATAAGTGCGTTTGTAGCCGATTTCCAGGTGGCAAACTTCTATCTGTATACCTCATCTCAACCAAGCTCATTCTCACCCGTTAAGCATCTCTACAGTGGCCAAATTAGACCTGCAGTGAAGGAGGGGGCCCATAGGCTTAGAATTGAATTAGAGACAGGTATGAACAATATCTCTAAGGTCGATCTGCAGCGAATCCAACGTAAATGGCTACACGTTGAAACGGTTTACCCTAAGTATCTATTTCAATTCGTATTTTCGTTATTGTTAGGTTTTTCTTTGCTCTATATCCTTCAATTACGTAAGACCGTTTCGTCCCGGACGGCAGAGCTAAGACAACTTAATCTCGAGTTACAACACCAGGCTTCAATTGACTCACTCACAGGCATCTATAACAGACGATATTTCATAAAAAGCTTGAAAGAAGCGTGCCTAACAATGAACGAAGAGACCAGCCTCACTCTGCTCCTATTCGATATCGATAAGTTTAAAGCAATTAACGACAATTTTGGCCATGTGGTTGGCGACTATATCATTAAGGAAATTGCCAAAGTTGTGGCCGAGGAAATTCCAAGCGATGCCGTCTTTGCCAGAATTGGAGGTGAAGAGTTTTGTATTTATCTTCACAACCTGACGGTTAAACAAGCCAATGCTTTATCAAGAAAAGTACAAGCTTGTGTCTCTGCCACTCAATTTGAAAAAGATCAGGTTTGTCATCATGTCAGTGTGAGTTTAGGTAGTGTGTATTGCACGACTGCAATGGTGGACCACCAATACCTAATAAACCAAGCCGATCATTTGATGTATATTGCCAAGTCTTTAGGAAGGGATGGTTATCAATTTAAGACATTATAAACAGAGGTGTTCACGTTGTACGGCTAATGTTTAAAGCTGAGCGAGGAAAGGTCTTGGTTTAAGTGGAATAATGGGACGATCAGATACAAAAAAGCCAACCGGAGTGGTTGGCTTTTAAACTCTATGAAAACGAAATTATTTCGCAGTCATCAAGGCTACAGCATTATCTAGCATGCGGTTACTGAAACCCCACTCGTTATCATACCAAGACATCACTTTAACTAAGCGACCTTTAACACGAGTCTGAGTTGCATCAAAGTTTGATGAGAACGGGTTGTGGTTAAAATCGATAGAAACCAATGGCTCTTTATTAACCGCTAACACTTCGCTCATTGGCGCAGCTGAAGCAGCTTTTTCGATTATCGCGTTAACTTCTTCGACTGTAGTATCACGAGATGCAATAAATGACAGATCGACAAGTGAAACGTTTACCGTAGGTACACGTACCGCCAGACCATCAAACTTACCAGCAAGTTCTGGTACCACAAGACCAACTGCTGCAGCTGCACCAGTTTGAGTTGGGATCATTGACATTGCTGCTGCACGAGCGCGACGTAAGTCGGTGTGATAAACGTCTGAAAGACGTTGATCATTCGTATAAGCGTGGATAGTGGTCATCAGACCTGATTCAATACCAATTGCATCGTTTAACGGTTTAGCGACAGGTGCCAAACAGTTAGTCGTACAAGAAGCATTAGACACAACCGTCATATCAGCTGTGATTTCATTGTTGTTTACACCGTAAACGACAGTTGCATCAACATTCTTACCAGGAGCAGAGATAAGAACCTTCTTAGCACCTGCATCTAAGTGAGGCTGAACAGCTTCTTTAGATGTGAACATACCAGTACATTCGAAAACGACATCAACTTTCAAATCAGCCCAAGGCAGTTTTGATGGATCACGTTGAGAGAAGGTAAGAATTTTATCTTGATTAACATAGATAGCTTCATCATCATGCTCAACTTTTGCGTTGAAACGACCATGAACAGAGTCATACTTAGTTAAATGAGCATTGATAGAGGCATCACCAAGATCATTGATAGCAACAATCTCGATCGGGTAATCTTTTTCACTTTCATATAGTGCACGTAAAACATTTCGTCCAATACGGCCATAGCCGTTAATAGCAACGCGGATAGACATCTCATATCCCTCAGGTAAGTGTAAAAATAGTTTCTGGTAGTAAAATTACCAAACTGACAGCCACCGTCAAGTAATATCCCCGATTTAGGCTGTTTATCATTAACATTTTCGGTATTTCTTTTACAATGGTCATGCTTTTTACAAATAATGACACTTTCCATGTAAAAAATATTCGTTATGGCAAACATCTTGCCGAGCTTAAAAATGGCTTTCACAGTGAGAGGTTACCCCCACATCTAGACTAGTTTTTAATCAACGCAATAACTTTAAAAGAAGATTTCAAAACAGATACAGTATTGAAAATATAGACTAGGTTAATATCAATTCAAATAAAGCCTGAATAAACTCTTATTTATTTCCAGAATTCATGTTCTAAGCTAGCCAAACTACCAATGAATTGGTTTGACTATAGACACTATCGGTCACAATGCAGACTTGTCTCGCATGAACATTAACCTGAATGAACTTGTCTTAAAATCCCCTGAATTTAATTCGTCGACTAAGTCTTCAGCTTGATCATCGAGTACGGATTTAATTGCTTCATCATTTTTGATTAACCTCAGCATTTTTTGTTCAGACACCTTATTTTCAGTCATTAAGACATTGGCTCTGGAAAGGAGGTAGGTAAGTTCGAGGTCATTGGTTTTTTGGAAAGTATTAGCTAAGCCAAGTAACCAATCGGGATTGAAATTATCTTCATTGCTTAGGTCAAAAACATGCAGATAAACTTCTTGGGCCTTCTTAGCATCAAACTTTTGATAGTATGAAGCTATTCTTGCCAGCAATTGGATATCATTCACCTGTTGTTTTTTTTCGGCGTTTAGTACTACGGCTTGGGCTTTCTCATCATTGAATCGCGTCCAGTGATAATAGGCAAGGTAGAGATCTGTACTGTCTTTAGTCGTTTCCTGTAATTGAGCCAAACTCTGTGCACTCAGCCCGTATGCTCTCACTCTGTCATTAGTCCGTTCGGGATGTAGGATGTGCTGTACACCGGCGGCCAGCTCAATACATTTACTGTAGTTTTCTAAGTTGATCAGATGGCGATAAAGCTGCTGTCCTGTTGGTGATGGGGTGTGCTTTAACGTATATCTTTTCTTAATAAGGTCTGCTTTTTCATATCGACACCAACTATCTTTGTGCAAATCACTACAAAGTTCAGGATTATTTTTACAGATCGTGCCTGTATTCACATCATTTTCGCAGCCAAAAAGGGCTGAAATTGCGATAAAGCTAATAAATGATGTAAACATTACGAGATTTCTTCTCAAAATAGGCTCCAAAGCAACTTTTTCGCTAATAAAATTACAACCTTACAAAGAATATCTTGCTGGCCTGTATGGCTACTTTTCATTACAATAGCGCCGACCAAAAGGGATTTTTTCCCTACCAATAATTAGAGTATTGGTCTTTTCTTTTTGTTACTCAATCATTTCTGCAAAAAAAAGCAGAATAGTGAGATAAAGGATCTGTTAATGAGCGCTGATAAACACCTACAAAGCTGGCAAGAACGTTTCGAAATGGCAGAGGCTATGCAGCCTTTGCTTGGTAAATTATATCGTAATCAAGGTGTCGAAGTCGTTCTATACGGTAAGCCACTACTCAATGCATCGACGATAGAGATCATCAAGTCACACCGTTTGGTGCGTCGTCATGTCGGACATAAGCTTAGATTGCGTGAAAGCTTTCCATTTGTAGAAGCACTAAGTAAATTAGCGGTAAAACAATGTAAAGTTGATATTGGCAAACTTGCAATAAAATATTGGCGCGAGAATGACACCGTTGACGGTATTGAAGCCTATATGAGTCGTGAGCTAGCTGATGCGATCGATCATGAAGATACCGAAAAAGCTAGAGATGTCGTACTTTATGGTTTTGGACGTATCGGCCGCCTATTAGCCAGGCTGTTGATCGAAAGAACCGGTGTAAGCAATAAGCTCAGATTACGTGCCATTGTTCTACGTGGCGGTCGAAAAGGGGATCTTGAAAAGCGCGCAAGTTTATTAAGAAGAGACTCGGTTCATGGCCCATTCAACGGCTCTGTTGAAGTTGACGAAGAAAATAACGCCATTATCGCCAACGGCACATACATTCAGGTCATCTACGCAAACTCTCCGGATGAAATTGATTACACCAAATTTGGTATCAATGATGCGCTGATCGTCGATAATACAGGGATCTGGAAAGATGAAGATGGTTTAGGTCTTCACCTTAAATCAGAAGGTGCCTCAAAAGTACTATTAACGGCACCGGCTAAAGGCAACATCAAAAACGTCGTTTATGGTGTTAACGAATCAGATATCCTCGCTGAAGACACCATTGTCTCTGCGGCAAGTTGTACGACTAATGCCATAACACCTGTACTGAAAGCTGTTAATGATAAGTATGGCGTTGTAAATGGTCACGTTGAGACGATTCACTCTTATACCAATGATCAGAACTTGATTGATAATTATCATACAGCAGACCGTCGCGGACGCAGTGCTCCATTAAACATGGTGATCACAGAAACTGGAGCTGCGAAAGCAGTAGCTAAAGCATTACCTGTTTTAGCCGGTAAGTTGACAGGTAACGCAATTCGCGTTCCTACACCTAATGTCTCTATGGCTATTATTAGCCTGAACCTTAATGGTGAAACGAATAAAGAAGAGATGAATGACTACCTGCGCAGCATGGCACTCAATTCAGAACTTCAAAATCAAATTGATTTCACCGAATCTACTGAGATCGTTTCTTGTGACCTGGTTGGCTCTAGATATGCGGGCGTTGTAGACTCTCATGCAACCATTGCCGAGGGTAACAGAGCCATCCTTTATGTTTGGTACGATAATGAATTTGGTTATAGCTGCCAGGTTGTAGGTGTTATGCAGAAGATGCTTGGACTAAACTATCAATCTCTGCCTCATGGCTAGCCTTAGCTTAGAACAGTAAACCTAGTGAAGAAGCCTCAATGATTTGAGGCTTCTTGTTTTTTGGGTACTTTTTGCTTTATGGTTGTGGAAAGTCGCTTACTGAGTCAAAAAATACTCAACACTTTATGTTAAGGCTAATTTTACAACACTCAGATCAAAAACAGCTTTTTATCCGCTTTTCATGATTGACTCTACCGACCAAATCGGTAGAATGCCATTCCGCAGTCAGGGGAAAGCAGCAATGCAAATTCCTGATAGCAAGATAATTTGAAATGCGACATTAGCTCAGTTGCTAAAGGTTAAAGTGCGATACCTTTGGTAGTGATTACAGATAGTGTTGATATGAAAGATTAAGGCGACATTAGCTCAGTTGGTAGAGCGATACCTTGCCAAGGTATAGGTCATCGGTTCGAACCCGATATGTCGCTCCAAATTCTTTATTG
>PJEL010002013.1_pt1 | contig 19311 bp, 17 predicted proteins | sample 1853271 | NCBI WGS metagenome assembly PJEL01 (sample SAMN08108733, study PRJNA415343) | Invertebrate metagenome, whole genome shotgun sequencing project. | host: Globobulimina | place: Sweden: Gullmar Fjord | collected 2015-08
TATATTGCAAATGCTTTGGAAGTCATTGGAAACGGGGAAGGAAATACAATTATTTCTGGCTCAGGTTTTGGAGAGCGAATTTTAGAAATTGATATGGCAACAACAGCTGACATATCTTTCTCAGACATGACCTTTGAAAACGGATCAGCAATTTTAAATGAAGATGGAGGAGCAATCCTTAATACAGAAAGTGACAACTTAGATTTCACAAATGTGACCTTTGCCAGCAATGATGCTGCAAAAGGTGGAGCAATTTATTCAGTAGACGGACATCTAACAGTTGATAACTGTACTTTCGCTAGCAATGACGGATATGGAGATGGTGGAGGGGCAATTCATGTGGATGGCGCAACTAGCCGTTTAACTGTGATTGACTCAGATTTCACTAGCAATACTGCTAACAGAGCGGGTGGTGCCATCACTACAAAATCAGGAATCATCTTGGTAACTATCACTGGCAGTACTTTCACCAGCAACTCTGCAGATAATGGTGGGGCCATCCAAAACTTATCAGAAATCGACATTATTGAATCCACATTCAAAAACAATTCCGCTGGTTTTGGTGGAGCAATTAACCACGAAACAGCTTCATTGTTGATCATGGATTCTATCTTAAGTAACAACTCATCCCTTAGCGAAGGAGGAGCCGTAAACGCCACTAACTTAACAGATTTTGGCATCATGAATTCAACCTTCAGCGGGAACTCTGCAGGTGGAAATGGAGGTGCACTAAATCTTGATAGTGAAACTACATCTTTAAGTTCAACATTCAGTGGCAATTCTGCTGGAGGCGAAGGAGGTGCAGTATATAGCAACGGAAGCGCAGCTCTAACATTCACTCAAAATACATTCACAGGAAATAGTACCTCTAGTGGTGGAGCAGATGTGCACAGTACTACTGCAGCGCCAACTCTTTATGCCAACATCCTGAACAGCTCCGGAAGTTGTGGTGGAGTACTAGCTGGAAGCAGCAGCTACAATATTGAAAACGGAGATACTTGTGACCTAGCTGGAATACAGGATCTCACAAATACAGACCCCCTTTTGGACACACTCCAATCCAATGGAGGGCTCACAGATACACACGCCCTTCTTGGCGGAAGTCCTGCCAAGAACCATTACTTACTACTTGGTACGCTTTGTCATACATTTACAGATCAAATCGGCACTGGCAAACCCCAAGGAGGCGCCTGTGATGTAGGTTCGTACGAGCACGTGAACACAGCGCCAACAGCTTCAGATGACGCGGTTTCAACAGACATGGATACTGCAGTTGATATAGATCTTCTAGCCAATGACAGCGATTCAGACGGAATTTTGGATCCAAGCACACCAAGCTTAGTTGGCTCGGCAGTAAATGGTTCTGGAACTCTTGATACTGGAACAGGGGTTATAACTTTCACTCCAGACGCAGGTTTCATTGGCGAAGCTAGCTTTATTTACACTGTCAAAGACGATGATGGAGACGCTTCCAACCAAGCAGCTGTAACTATCACAGTAACTGATCCAACAACCCCAACCCCAACTCCTACACCCACTCCAACACCGACCCCAAGTCCCACATGCGTTTTCCCAGATCTACCAAACTCTCACGAGCACTACACCGCTCTAACTGAGCTTTGCAATCTTGGAGTCTTTACAGGGCAAGGGGATGGAAACATGACACCGGATGACCAAATCAATCGCGCAGAACTTAACACAGTGCTTGTACGTGCTGTCTTCGGCGAGCCACTTGAAGCAGACTACAACAGCTGTTTCCCAGATGTAACAACTGCAGTTTGGTACGTGCCTTACGTATGTTACTCAGAGGCACAAGCTTGGATCAGCGGTTACGCTGCCGGTCCAGATATTGGCAAATTTCTCCCAGAAGGCGTAGTCAACAAAGTTGAAAGTCTAAAAATGATGCTCAACAGTTACTCCGTTTCACTAACTAGCCCAACCGTAGACCCATTTACTGACGCACCCATCACAGAATGGTACGCAGACTACGTCCAAACAGCAAAAGACCTCGGCCTCTTAGACGATTTAGGCAGCACCCTAAGCCCAAGCCAACTAATGCAACGCGGCGAAGTAGCCCAACTCCTCTACGATCTACTTGTAGAGTTAGGTTTGGTTTAGCTAAGTTTGTAAATTGCTAAATTTGCTTTTGAATAACCTACTTACCCGTGCTCGTAGACGGACTTGCCGACCTTCATCAGGTTCATTCTCATAAGCCTGTATCATACCTATCAAATCAGTACGTCCCACAGCTTGCCCAAGCCACTCAACGGGTCTGGAATCTTCTTCAAGATCCACAGTCTTTTCTTTAAGATAGACCCAATAAGCTACGGAAAGTACCAAATCAATTAACTCTTGATCATCAGTAGGGACTTGGCAAGCATACTGTTCAGATAATAAGGTCAAAATATTGGTATCCAATATTAATATCTGATCCGCTCGACTTTTATTACCAACGTCAGTTACAGATTTTCTCTTTTCATCAGATGTTACAGGAGTAGTTTCAACCGGTGCTTCCGCTGGTGCGTCAACTGGCACTTCAGCTGGTACTTCCCCACCTCTAAGTGCATTAAATTCTTCTAAAAGCTCTAGACATATATGACCCCTCAATGCTTCATCACCTCTAGTGAGTTCCGCAACCCATTTTCTGATTTTTGGCTCAACAAGCCTTTTTGCCTTTCCATTTATAAAATGAATAGTAATCTCATCTTCCAATACTAAGAACAGTTCGCGCTCAAACATTCTATGAAGATATTCTTTTTTTTCAGCACGAACATCTGGATCTAAATCATCAGATTCACTCATGACAAAGATGTTATAAAAGTTAAACAAGAATGGAGAGACATATCTTATATCTATTATTTTTATAGAATTACCTTTACGTCTTTTCTTTAAAAGCTTTAAAAGTTCAGAACGCTCAACTGTAAGAATCGCTTCTCTACATCTAATTTGTAAATCCATGGCTTCTCTAAATCTTATCAGGTCAGGATCCCTTAAGTGCTTTATAAGGTCATCCATACCCAGACCATCATCTAGACCAGCCTTCATAAGAACTCTAGATACATATCTACAAAATTTATTTCTATCACTGAGGCCCCCTCTAATTCTATCTTTTAGCTCCCCCAAAGATAAACCATGATCAGTAACAAATTTAATGGCATCAGAGACAACTTGCCTCCAGGCATCAGGTTCCTCTCTAGGAGGAATGTGGTTCCGTGCCTCTTCTAGTATTTCTACTAAAACATTCTCAGTTAATTCTAATCCCATAAGTAAAATTTAAGACCAAATAAAAACATACAAACCTGTTCTAGTCAAGAAGTAGACCTGAAAACTTGACAAAAATGATAAAACCATGATAAGTTGAGTTCTACTTAATAATCATTATGGCTGAAAACGAAGGAAGGAACACTGAATTTGATGACTGGAATCTAGAAGATCTACCAGGCTATGAGGAAGTACCACAAACTGTAGAGCCACTTCTGTCTCCAAGTACAAGAATTGTTATGTGGAGCGCACTACTTGCCCTAACTGTTACCTTTGGTGATGATGCAATAGGAGCAATAGCTGACACAGTATCAAAATACACACAGGAGAATCCTGTTGAACAAGTTGTAGATGCTGAACCAAAAAAGGTAGTCAACAATAATTGATCCAAATTTCTTAGGAAATTACTCCCGCAATAGCCTCGGCTACACCTTCTTCAAAGGGGCTGGGGATGATTTTGTCTGCGCTTGGGTTTGGCACGAGTGCTGCCAGTGCTTCCGCAGCCTTAATGAACATGTCCTCCGTGAACTGTTCAATGCGTGCATCAAGCGCTCCGCGGAATAAGCCGGGGAAAACCAAAACATTGTTGAGTTGGTTGGGCGAATCGCTTCGTCCAGTGGCAACTACTGCGGCTCCGGCCTCCTTGGCCTCCGCCTCCGTGATTTCTGGATCAGGGTTTGCCATGGCAATAACAATGGCTTTTTCTGCCATGCTTTTAACCATATCTTGAGTCATCAATCCGGCTCGTGAGACACCAATAAAAACATCTGCGCTTGGGATTACATCGCCAAGGGAGCCCATTTTTTTGCTGGAATTTGTGTGCAGAGCTAGCTCCTCTTTAATTGGATTCATGTAGTCAGAACGGCCTTGGTATATGGCGCCTTTTGAGTCCAAAATAATCATATTGGAAAAACCATAAGTATGTAGCAACTTAGCAATGGCCACGCCAGCTGCGCCGGCGCCATTAATCACAATCTTTGCTTCCTTGCCTTTGCCCACAACTTTCAGAGCATTAATTAAACCTGCTAAACAAACAATTGCCGTTCCATGTTGATCGTCATGGAAAACTGGAATCTTCAAATTCTTTTCTAGTTTCTCAAGTACTTCAAAACATGCAGGTGCTGCAATGTCTTCCAAGTTGATTCCGCCAAATCCTGGGGCAAGAGCTGTCACAATTTTCACAACTTCATCTGGATTTTGTGTGCCCAAAACCAGTGGCACGCTATCTACGCCAGCAAATCTTTTAAACAAAAGAGACTTACCTTCCATTACTGGATATGCGGCTTCCGGCCCAACATTTCCAAGACCCAAAACTGCGCTTCCATCACTAATAACTGCAACCAAATTTCCTTTGCTGCCGTATTCATATAAAAGGGAAGGGTCATCCGCAATGGCTTTGGAAACCGCTGCCACACCTGGTGTGTATGCCACGCTTAAATCAGCCTTGCTATCCAAAGTTACTTTGGATTCAACACTCATCTTTCCACCATGTTGCTTGTGCAATGCCAGCGCTTTCTCATCAAAGTCAGTCATTATTCTCCAAGATCATCAGTTGTTGGAAGTTGGTCTCCAGGTCCATTTGAAAATGGAACTACATCGTCTTCAAGCACTTCAACTTCTGCTTCACGTGGTCCATTAAAAATCGACTCAAAAAGAGATCTATCTTCGCCACTTTCTTCCACGCCGCATCCACTTAAAGCCAAGATAAGTACAAAGGTTGTTGCAAGCAGAGTTTTCATGGCATTGGGTTTAGAAAGCAGATGTTTCGCCCTCTTGAACATCAAGGATGACATCAAAGGAGCGTTCATACTTTATCGTGATATCGCTGCTAGGGGAATAGAAATAATCCACAGGCCCCGTTCCAACCCCAATTGTATCTGTTTCAATCAGAGTCAAATCGCCAAAAAGATCCATTGTATCCTGCCCAACTCCATCAACTTGAATCGCGCTCATTGCAGCTTCTAGCGCATCCACACTGCTACTAGATTCATAAACCACACTTCCAACAATCAGACCAAGATATTCTTCCAGAAAGGGCGAATAAGCTCCACCCCCAGTCAAAGCTTGAAAGTGAACCATGCTGCCATTATCCAGAACAATGTACCATTCGCGGTAAACATGATCATTATTCACAAAGACTGTGAGCGAAGGATATCCATTCATGCTGTCCTCCAAATATGAAGTGCTCAAGCCAGCCTCAATTTGTCTAAACAACTCCGAGGAAGAAGCGCCCTCCGCATTTGAATACCTAGTCATCAGCAAAGTTCCTCCATTATCCTGCGGCGAAAGTAGGCTGAACTGCCCATTATCTTTGTCCAAAGTCCAAACCGCTCCAACACCGTCGCCCTTAAGATCCCAACCAAATGGCACTTGCAAGGTTAGATCCACAGTAGGGAAGCGCTTGCGCAGCCAGTTTGTAGATTCGTCAAAAGCCACACCGTTTGTCTTTGTTAGCTGCATCCTATAAACCATCTCAGATAAATTTGCACGAGTCATATCATCTGCAGCTCGCCAGTTTCCATCATCTTGAGGCGGCTCAAGATTCCACACTTTTGCATAAGACGCATATGAAGAAAACCAAACTTCACTATCAACATCAACAAAAGGATTATTTGAAGGAATCTCCGTTTCCACATCAGCAGTCAAAGTAAGAATCTTAACTGCCTCCGCACGATTTACAGTTTGATGAGGCAAAAAAGTTCCATCATCATAACCTTTCACAATCCCTAAGTTCACGGCTGTACTCACATAATCATAAAACCAATCGCTTTCATCCACATCACTAAAAATCACGCCGGAAATACTTTCTTCATCAATCTCAACACCCATTCCAAGCAGTACAATTTTCACCGCCTCTGCTCGCGTTACTTCCTGATCTGGCTTAAAACTTCCATCTTCATATCCCTGCAAAATTTCTTGATCCACCAAAGTATTGATAGCCACCGCATTTGGATGAAAATCATTTATATCTGAAAAATCTGCAAGCGCAACAGTTTGCAGGAGGCTGAGCCCAAGCAATGAAGCTAGTGCAAATGTGGCGAGGAGTTTTCTGTACATTTAGGATTTAGTAAGGCTGATTTCACCAGGACTATAAGTGTCCAAGTTATCTTTGCCAATCAACTTTACCACTTCACCCACAACTTTTTCCATCTTCACATGCTTTTGCTGCCCTTTAGACATATCGCGAATGATAATAGTGCCTTCTCTAACCTCAGTAATTCCCATGATCAAAGTGTATGGCACATTAAATTTATCTGCCAAACGCAGCTGAGCTTTCATACTTCCCTTACCAAGTGCTCCCACAGTGTGAACACCTTTATCACGTAGAGCATCAATCAAAGGCAGTGCTTTTTTCTTAGCTGCATCACCCAATTGAGCCACAAAAATGTGGACATTATCTTTAGATGGCACGCCAATTCCAGCATCTTTCATGTGCAAAATGATACGTTCCATTCCACAAGCAAATCCAACGGCTGGAGTAGGTTCTCCCCCAAGCAATTCCACAAGCCCATCAAAACGACCACCACCACCAACAGCTTTTTGCCCGCCAGTTTCCTTGTCCCAGAATTCCCACACTGTTTGTGTGTAGTAGTCCAGTCCGCGAACTAGTTTTTCATTTTCTTCATATTTCACACCAAGCTCATCCAAGAATTCCTTCACTTTTGTGTGGAACTCCGTGTCTTCCTTGCTGCGGAATTGTTCAAATTTTGGAGCTAATTCTGCCAAAATCACGCAATCTTCCTCCTTACAATCCAAAAGGCGAAGGGGGTTCTTGTGCAACCTAGCATTACAGTTCTCACAAAGTGAGCGTTCTTTACCAACATAATAGTTCACCAAAGCTTCGCGGTATTTCTCCCTACTCTTTGAAGATCCAATATTATTGAGTTGAATAGTAAATCTATCCGCAATCCCAAGATCTTGGAAAATCTTATGTGTAAGGAAAATACATTGCACATCTAGAGCTGGATCGCTCTCTCCAATAATCTCAAATCCAAACTGCCAGAACATTCTGTAGCGACCTTTTTGCGGACGGTCATAACGGAAATGCGGCTCAATATAGTAAAGCTCAACAGGTTGAGGCAATTGCTTCATCCCGTGTTGCAAGTAAGCGCGAACCACACCCGCAGTACCTTCCGGCTTTAGAGTCATGCTTCGTCCACCTTTGTCTTCAAAAGTGTACATTTCCTTTTCCACAATATCCGTGTCTTCACCAATACTTCGGTCAAATAGTTCCGTAAATTCAAGAATAGGTGTAGAAATACGTCTAAACCCAGCCTGTCTTGCACGATGCCTAACTACTTTTTTGATAAAAGTGTGATACTCGTGATCTTTCGGCAAGATATCATGAATTCCCGGAGGAGTTTGAAGCTTACGTGGCTTTTGAACCCCCTCTTCTGCCTTATTTTCGTCAGTCATATATTAAAATTGATAGCAAAGTAAAGTATACGCACTTTTCAGGTTATTGCAAGGGTAAAGAATTTCGCATGTAAATAAGCCATTTAGTCCGATTAAAACTTGACAGAAAATTGCGAAGCTGTTATAAAGTGGTGCAAACTAATTACTATTACCATGGTTCCAGAAATAACTGCAGATCATATGGGAGAAATTTTTTCTCCTGTAGAAAGTGCACAAGCAGAATACGATGCAGCTAATGAAATATTTGGTACGGCAAGAACTAAGCCGGAACAAATCAATGCAATAATTGAATTAATTGATGCTTTACGAGCACTCAGATGTGTAAGTAATGATTACAAAGCAAGTTTAGAGGAACTTGGATTAACTGAAGTAGCTGCTTCCGTAGAGGATAACATCACAAGATATTCAAATATGATTAGAGGTCTTGGAGGTGTTCTTCAAACTCTTCCTATCTCAAATAATAAGCCACCGCACCAATCATAGCTGCATTATCTGTGCAGTAGGCCATCTTTTTTGGATGCCTAAAAACAGCTCGCCCATCCAAACGCCGCACAATTTCTGCACGCAAGGCCTTGTTTGCTGAAACTCCACCAGCCAAATGCACCTCCGCCACATCAAATTCCTCCATGGCTTTCATTAATTTTCCAACAAGGGCATCTACCACGGCCGACTGGAAGGAGGCCGCAACATCAGACACTGCAGCATCCGGATTATCCTGCATGTAATATAAAACTGCGGTTTTTAAACCTGAAAAACTAAAGTTATAGCCCTGCATCTTAGCGCGAGGGAAATCAATCACAGCTTCGCCTTCCAAAGCTGCTTTCTCAATCGCTGGCCCACCCGGATAACTCAATCCCAACAAACGCGCCGTCTTATCAAAGGCTTCGCCCGCCGCATCATCCATGCTTTCACCAAGCTTTTCAAAGTCCCCATGCCCGCGCATCAAAACTAATTCATTGTGTCCGCCAGAAACCGTTAAGCTCAGCACAGGAAATTCCACATCTTCCTCAGATTCCAACCAGTTAGAATACAAATGACCGTGAATATGATTCACCTCAATCAGCGGCTTATCTTTTGCAAAAGCCAAGGCCGCTGCCGCCATTCGCCCAACCACAAGCGAGCCAATCAAACCCGGCTCTTTTGTAACTGCCACCGCATCAATATCATCCCAAGTCAGTCCAGACTCCTCAAAAGCCTGCCGAACAACCGGCACCATCACCTTTACATGCTCCCGCGCCGCCACCTCCGGCACCACTCCACCCGTCAGCGCATGCACATCAATTTGAGACGCCACAACATTGCACAGCACCTCCCGCCCATCTTTCACAATGGCCACAGCCGTCTCATCACAGGACGTTTCAATTGCAAGGATAATCATAGATACCTTCTACCACCTAAAGGCCTAATTTAACAGGGTAAGGTTGGGGGCGCCCCCATTTCCAACCTGAAGCATTGACAGACTTCAATAAAATGGAGTAGCATAAACACCTTTAATTAATACACATGGGTGGACCAGAAGAAAGATATTTTGACCAATTACGTAAAGAACCAGACCCAGTCAATCCTGATGAGGTCACTTTTGGGACACAAATTTCTGTAAATTTAGCATTAAATCTTCTTTTTGAAGCCTGTAGTGTTGATGAGTCAGTATTGATGCAAATGCTCCCTCAACTGAGAAATCCACACCCATCTACCAGAGTAATTTTGGTGCCAACTAATGGCTTAAAAAAAATTAGAGTAACTATTATCACGCCAGATGGTGAAACAACTCAAGAAATTAGTACAAATCAAATCAATTGAAGATTTTGAGGGATAACAGGTAGTATGTCTTCGCCATGCAAAAAACCTCTGTCACCATTGTTAAGACTCTTCACGATGCCGGGCATAAAGCCTATTGGGCTGGCGGTAGCGTGCGGGACAAAATTATGGGCAAGGAGGCCAAGGATTATGACATTGCAACCAGTGCTCTTCCGGAGGAAATTGAGGATCTTTTTGAGGATACTTACGCAGTGGGCAAGGCCTTTGGCGTGATTCATGTGGTGGAAAACGGCCACCAATTTGAGATTGCAACTTTCCGCTCTGACTCTGGCTACTCAGATGGCCGCCGTCCGGACGCCATACTTTTCACCCACGCAGAAGATGATGCCAAGCGCCGCGACTTTACAATTAATGGTCTTTTCTACGATCCAATCAATGATGAAATCCATGATTTTATAGGAGGCCAGGATGACATTCAAAACAAACTCATTCGCTTTATTGGAGATCCACATGAGCGAATTTTGGAAGACCATCTCCGCATAATCCGCGCTGTCCGCTTCAAAAACACTCTGGAATTTGGCTATCACCCGGACACTTATCACGCCCTCAAAAAGCATGCCCATTTGGCAGACAAAGTTTCCTGGGAGCGAGTGCGCGATGAGCTCAACAAAATCATCCTTAGTGAAAAAGCACCAATTGCCTTTGAAGACATGCAGGATACCGGAGTATTGCCACACGTTCTTCCAGAACTTGAAGAATGCAAAGGAATCGCCCAACCCATGCAATATCATGAGGAAGGCGATGTTTGGACCCACCTAATGAACGGCCTGGAAGCCTTGCCGGAAGACGCGCCGCTCTTGGCTCGCTGGTCCGTAATTTTCCATGACATCGGTAAGCCCCAAACCTTTAAAATTGCAGAGCGAATTCGCTTTGACCACCACTCAGAAGTTTCCGCAGAAATTGCAGAACGCATCATGCGCCGCCTGAAATTCTCTCGCAAAGATATTGAACACGTTAGCTGGGTGGTAAAACACCACTTCATGATGGTGCAGCTTTTGGAGATGCCACTCGGCCGCCAACGCCGCTGGTTCTTGGACCCTCGCTTCCCAACTTTAATGCTACTTTTCTACGCAGACGCAGCCGGCACAACCCCCACAGATCTCAGCCTCTACCAGCGAGTCAAAGAAGCCTACGAAGACTGCGTAAAACACTTTGAAGAACAACCCATCCCATTCCTAACAGGTAAGGACGTAATGGAAGCCCTAGGCCTAAAGCCCGGCCCAAAAGTGGGAGAGGTCCTGGAAGAAGCCTTTGAACACCAACTTGGCCACGAATTAAACAGTAGGGAAGAGGCACTTGAGTGGTTGAAAGGCGAAAAACTTGACAAAAGCAATCATATGTCGTAGGATACAGACTTCTAAGAAAAAATATGTCAGTAGAAAAGCAAAAGTATGTAACAATAGAAACTGCTCTAATAAGAGCAAGTCGTGAATGTGAAAGTGAACACGATAGCGAAAAAGATGTCACCATCGGAGCTCTATCTTCCAAGCTTGTTGATGCATCAACACGTTGTGTTACTGAAATGGGTGAATTTAATCTTAACAAGATCATTGATGAGCTTGCTGCTCTACCAGAAGAAGAACGGTCTTATATAGGCCTCACTCAAGTGGCTGCATCCGTGCATCAACTAGCGTCAGAACAAGTTTGTGGTGACTGTTCAAACCTAGATTGTACATTCAGGAGACAAAATTAAACACACTAACTACTTCTACGTGATAAGTCTGTGGAAACATGTCCACAGGCTGCACGCTTTTCAATGAATAACCCTGTTCCGTTAGCCACTTTGCGTCCCGTGCAAAACTTGTTGGATTGCAGGATACGTAAACTATTCGCTTTGCTCCAAAAGCTACCACTTGTTCCACAACTTTTTCTCCAAGTCCGCTCCTTGGTGGATCCACAATCACAACATCCGGTTTTTCATCCAGACTTGCTAGCCGTTTCTCAACTGCTCCTAAATAGAAGGATGCATTTTTGATTCCGTTCTTTTGCGCATTCGCTCGCGCACTATCCACTGCCGACTCATTTACTTCCACTCCCACAACCTGCTTTGCCTTGTGAGCACAAAAGAGTCCAATAGTTCCGGTTCCACAATAGAGGTCAAAAACCACTTCCTCACCACTCAATTCCGCCAATTCAATCACTTTTGCATACAACTTTTCTGCTTGCTTGGTGTTGGTTTGAAAAAAGGCTTGCGGCAAAATATCAAAAACCAATTCTTGCCCGTTTTCCAGGTTCAAAGACTCAGTCAGCGCTTCCTTCCCAGCCAGCAAATTCTCCTCAATCCACGTGGGTTGCCCGGCCACTTGGTACACGGTGTTCCAGTATAAGGACGTGATTCTTTCGTCATCAGCAAATAGCTTCATAAATTCCTCCCTTCGCTCAAAAACGCTTGTGGATGTCACCAAAATCACCATCACTTCTCCCGTATTTTTTCCTTGGCGAATGATCAAATTCCTCAAAACACCCTCATGAGTGTCAGATTTATAGTGGGGCACCTTGTATTCATTTGCAAAGTCCCGGACTTTCTTAGCAATTTCCGCCACCAACTCTGACTGCAAAAAGCATTCCTCCAAATCAAAAACTTCATAGTGATAGCCAGGGGGATAAAGCCCTAGCATCACGCCGTCCTCACCGGGCCCAAAAGAAAGCTCCATTTTATTCCTGTAATTCCATGGCGAATCATTTGGCACTATTGGCAAAACCTCTACATCGAGGCCACCAATTCGCTCCAAAGCATCACGAACGTGCTGCTCTTTTACTACCAGTTGATCTTCATAAGAAATGAACTGCCACTTGCAGCCTCCACAGGTTTCAAAATGTTTACATTTGGCTGGAACGCGGTCCGGACTTGGCTCCAAAAGGTTCAAAAGCCGCCCCTCTCCATATTTGGATTTAACTTTTGTCACTCGCGCTTGGATTTTGTCACCAGGAGCAGTATCCGGCACGAACATCTTAAATCCGTCCAAATCCCCAATCCCTTTGCCGCCATAAGCCAGACCATCAATGGTCAATTCTACCTCACTGCCTTTTTTAGGTTTACTCATTGGCGAACTTTAACACAGGCCCCTCCACCTTCAAAGGTGAGTATACACTCACCATAATAAATGTCCATAGCAATTGCTAGTTTCCCGCGTCCAGACTGTTAAAATACAGGTATGAATGAAGCTCAAAGAAAACTTAATCAGGAATTTTCTTCCTACGGCAAAGAGGCCTTAGAATGGCGAAGGAAATGCGAACTCCTTCTGCCAGAAATTGAACGCCTGCGCGTGTGGGAAGCCTGCGGTTTTTCCAGCATCTATGAATACGCAGCCAAGAAAGCCGGGATGAGCAGACACACAGTAAATGAATGTTTACGAGTTTTACGGAAAATTGAAGACAAACCTGCTCTTAAGGAAGTAGCAGAGAAAAAGGGTTTCCGTGCTGTTCGCCCAGTGGCCACCATTGCTACCCCGGAAACAGATGAGTTTTGGGCTGAGAAGGCAGAGAAATTAGGTGTTAACACTTTGGAAACTTACGTTCGTGAAGAACGCAAAGGCCTCCATATGGAGGCCAAACTTCAGGTAAGCCTGAGCATAAAACCTGAACTTGCCAAGCGGCTAGATCAGCTCAAAAAGCGTGAGGACTTTGAGGATCTCCTGGAAAAATTCTTAGATTTCACTGAAGAAACAGTCCCCGAACCAGTTAAAACCAAGTCCCGCCACATCCCAGTCCACATCAAGCGCCACGTTCTCAATAAAACCAGCGGTCTCTGTGCCTTCCCAGGCTGCCAAAAACCATACAAAATTCTCCACCACACTCAACGTTTTGCCTTAGAAAAAATTCACGATCCCACACGCCTTGTCCCACTCTGCAAAGCTCATGAACGCTTGGCTCACCACGGCCTCATTCAAAATGAAGAAGGTTCACCAGAAACCTGGAGCATCCGCAAAAAACCTGATAAAACTCATCACAAATTTTACGTAGATCAACAGGTGGCGCGTATCAGACACAATGCTATAATCAGCGCATGCAAATCAAAATTCTACAGATCTCACCAACCAAGGACGCCCACATAAGCGCCTTAGAAAAGGAATATGAAAAACGCCTTCAAGCTTTTGCAAAACTAGAGACGATCACTTTGCCTGCCAGCAAATCTGATGACCGCAACCGGGTTCAGTCAGATGAACGGGAACATTTCCTCAAGAAATTAGATAAATCCGCCACCATCATCGCGCTAGATGAACGTGGCAAAGAATTCACCAGCCAGGAGCTGGCAGACTTCCTTCTTAAAGAGAGGGATTTTGGTCCGGGCCATATCCAATTCTTAATTGGGGGCTCGCACGGATTGCATCCTGACGTGCTCGCCCTTGCGCACCACAAAGTGGCACTTTCCAAAATGACCTTTACGCATGAGATGGTACGCGTATTCTTAAAGGAGCAGGTATACCGCGCATTTACTATCCTTGCTGGCAAACGCTATCACAAATGAAAATGACCCCCACCGCACGCCGCGTCATCTGGTTTTCCCTAGTTGCTGTGGCTATTGTTATTTCACTTTTAGCGACTTTTGGAGTTGCCGCACAAAACCCAGCCCTACTTGGATCCAGCTTTCATAAGGTATGGGACTCGCATCAGGGTGAAGAAACAGTTTCCATGATGCTAACTGGCGACGTAATGCTAGGCCGCCACATTGAAGTTCTTATTGGCCGCCAAGATGGAGATTTCCCTTTCACATACATGCCGGAAATTATTACCACAGTGGAGAATTCCCTGAATGTGGAAGATCTCAATTTGATAGTTGGAAACTTGGAAGGGCCGGTCACAGATTACACCTACATAACAGGTAAGGGAGTGACTTTTCAGTTTGAGCCGTGGACTGTGGATCTGCTGAAAAATGCAGGTTTCACAACCGTGAGCCAAGCGAATAACCACACCTTCGACCAAACAAAAGAAGGCTACACAATTTCTCATCAATATATTGAATCCGCGGGCATAGACTCCTTTGGCCACCCAAATAATGTGGATGGCGAATGGAGTTTCCTCAAATACAAATTTGACACTATGAGCGTCGGCTTCCTCGGTTTAAATGACGTCAATTTCAAGCTCAACCATGTTGAGACCATGAACAGAATCGCTGAACTGGACAAGGAGGTGGATGTGCTGATAATTGGTGTGCACTGGGGCGTTGAATACGTAGCAAATGCACCAACTTGGATTGAAGATTTGGCCCACCAAATGGTAGATAACGGGGCAGACTTTATCTGGGGACACCACCCACACGTCATTCAAAACTCAGAAATCTACAGCGGCGTACCCATCTATTATTCACTGGGAAATTTTGTCTTCGACCAATACTGGTCCCAAAAAACTCAGGAAGGACTGGTGGTTGGCCTGCGCATAGACAAAAGCGGAGATGAAATAAAACTCATCACCTCAGAAACTATTGTGGATCTTGTGGATGAGGGGGCGCCGAAAGTCCGCGAGCAATCTCTCTAAACATTGATTAACCTGTTATTTAGTGCTACAATATAACTCGAATAAATCATTCTACGCCAATGAAGATCCATTTCCGCGGAGCCAATAAAGAAGTTACCGGTTCACGTCATTTACTTGAAGTGAATGGGAAGAAGATTCTTTTGGACTGTGGAATGTATCAAGGCCGGCGCCGCGAAGAACGGGAGAAGAATCAGAACTTTCAATTTGAACCGTCTGAGGTAGATATTGTCATTTTATCCCATGCTCATATTGATCATTCGGGTAATTTGCCAAACCTTGTTAAGCAAGGATTTAAGGGGCCAATTTATTGTACGCATTCAACTGCAGATTTGCTCAGCTACATGCTCAATGATTCCGCATATATTCAAACGCGTGAGGCGGAATATCTAAACAAGAAAGCAGAAAAAAAGGGTGAAGAACCTGTTGAGCCACTTTATACAGAAGAAGACGTGCTAGATACTTTGCCGCTTACACATGCAGTTTCTTATGACGAATCCATCACAATTTGTGAAGGCGTTACAATTTGTTTCCGTGAAGCGGGGCACATTTTAGGATCAGCAGTGACTGTGATTACAATTAAAGATCAAGATGATGGTGGCAAGGAGAAGATTCTGGTTTTCACTGGAGATCTTGGGCGGCAAAACATGCCTCTTATTCGTGACCCTTATCAGGTTGAAAAAGCTGACTATTTGATGACAGAATGTACATATGGGAATCGTCTTCACACCTCAATTTTAGAGGCAGAGGAGATTTTGGCAGAAGTAGTGACAAAGACAGCAGAGCGAGGAGGAAAAATTCTGATTCCGGCTTTCTCCCTGGGGCGAACCCAAGAAATTGTGTATTCCTTGCACAAACTCTTCCATGAAGGAAAAATCCCAGAAAGCATCCCAATTTATGTAGATTCACCGCTTTCTGTGAATTTGACCTCTGTTTTCCGCCAACATCTTGGTGTTTTGGATGAGGAAACTCAAAAACTCTTTGTAAACGAACATGATGACCCATTTGGCTTTGAAAGGCTCAAATATATTCAATCTGTAGATGAATCCAAGGCGCTAAATAACCATCAGGGTCCCTGCATCATTATTTCATCTTCTGGAATGGTGGAACACGGGCGAATCCTGCACCATTTGAAGAATGCAATTGAAGATCATCGCAATACTTTACTAATTGTGGGGTATCAAGCAGAACACACCTTAGGCCGAAAATTGGTAGAAGGATTCAAGGAGGTTAAGATTTTTGGAAAACCACACAAAGTTAAGATTGAAGTAAAAGTAATGAATGCATACTCAGCACATGCGGATCGCAGTGACCTACTGGATTACGCATCTAAGATTGATGGCCTCAAGAAAATCATCCTTGTACATGGGGAAGAACAGGCCGCAGAGGATTTCAAAAAGGCTTTGGAAGACAATGGTCACACAGATGTTGTGATTCCAGAATTCGGCGACACAATGGACTTGTAAAAAAAGCCCTTTTTAGCGCTTGCGTTTATTTTAAATGTATGGTATTATTATATGATGATCTTTGAAATAAACGTAGAACTTAGGACGCACATGGGCGTTACTGGACGAAGAAATTTGTTTAATAATTCCCAGTTGTGTCCCAAGTTCATAGAAACTTATGGCGCACATGGGTGCTAAAAGGTGAATTTATTTGCTGATTAGTTCCCAGTTGTGCCCTAAGCTTCAAAGTGTAGATTATGGAACTGTTTATATAAGCTCCCAAACTTATATGGACATTGTTAACTCATTCTAGATGGGATTTGTATCTAGAAAAAAGTGACAGACAGCTTGTATACGGCTTGCCGATATACAGAAGAACTAGTCAGCAATGATTATCTCTTTACTATTAATCTCTGGCTGCTGTCCCTTCTACACCTTGAAACACTTAGGGCTTTTTTATATATTCTCGCAGTGTTTCCACAGAATGTTTAAAGGCCTTTTCCTCAGCTTCATTTAGCGGCACTTCAAGCACTTCAGAAATTCCATTGCTGTCCAGTATGCAAGGCACACTCAGTGCGATGTCTGATTCGCCGTATTCGCCTTCCAGACAAACTGAAAGTGGTAAAACAACGCGTGAATGTTGGGAAATGTGCTTCATGATTTCCCGAATAACAATACCAATGGAATAACAGGTATAACCGAGGTCATGAATAATGCGATAAGCCGCATTTTTTGTATCTTCATAACACTTATCTGCGATTTTTTGGCTAAAACCCTCAAAATCAAATAATGGTTTTCCAGCCACATTCGCGCTGCTCCAAACAGGGAAAGAAGTATCTCCGTGCTCGCCCAAAACAAAGGCATCAACACTCTTGGGGCTCAGACAAAGCTGTTCAGAAAGATGAAACTGCAATCTGGCCGTATCCAACATGGTACCGCTGCCAAAAACTCGATTTCTTGGAAAACCAGAAAGTTTCCATGCCTCATAAGTCAAAACATCCACAGGATTTGAAACAATTAGCAAAATCGCATCTGGCGCTGCTTTGGCCAAAGCAGGAATTATCTCCTTAAATATTGCCCGATTCTTTTCAATCAAATCCAGGCGCGTCTCGCCTTCTTTTTGCCTTGCACCAGCTGTCACCACAATCAATTGCGAACCAGCACAAGCAGCATAATCATCAGAAGGAGTGATTTTGGTATTTGGGAAAAAGGACAAAGAATGCTCAAAATCCAAATGCAGTGCTTCCACTTTCTCTTTTTTTCTATCTATCAAAACCAGCTCACTTGGCGTGCCATCAATTAGCATGGCATAAGATGCAGCTGCCCCAACATTTCCACATCCAATAACAGAAACTTTGAACTGAGTTTGAAAAGAATGTGGCGTGCAGTGCAGACTTGTCATGGGCAAAATATAGCATAGTATTCGCCCAATAAAATAGTTCTGTACCATTCAATGATCATGGAGTAAAATCAGAATGAATCCACGCGCATGAGAATTCGGACAAAATTATTTATTATTTTTTTTGGACTAGCGGTCCTGCCTGTTCTATTTGTAGGTATATATTTTCATGTTGTTAGCCAAAACGCACTTGAGGACCAAGCCATTTCTGCCATGGTGACAGCTGTTGAGCAGGCAGAAAATTCTGTTTTAAATTACTTTGACATCCAAAGAGCTGCAGCAATGAGTTGGGCATCGGATGGTTTTATCAGAACAGAATTTGAATGGATATTAGGGGCAATTGATGGTCCAAATCAATTGGAAGTTGAGTCGAGGATAGCTGATTTAGGGGTGTATATCCAAGAAAATAAGCATGTCATTAATCATGATGTAATTTTAACTGACCTTTTCTCACCAGATGGACAAGTTATAGTATCTACAGATCCTGGCCGTGATGAACTTTTTGAACTCACACCTGAAATAATTTCTCAAGATTACTACACGCCAGATATATTTGAATCAGAAATTGGCTTCTCAATACTCAGCCGCATTTTTTTAGAGGATGAAGCAGGCCATCCCAACACTCCAGTATTCCATGTGAGCTCACCTCTGGTTTCTAGAACAACTGGTGAAGTGATTGGAGTTTTTGTAAATCACATTACTACAGAAAGAATCTCGAGTACTCTTACAGGTGAAATTCAAGATTCTGAGCCTGGCAAGTTAGAACGGCCTGAATTTGAGTATGAGACACTTGAAATATTTATGATAAATGCTGATGGTGAAATTTTGACAGAAATTCATCACACTCTTGATACTGAGAAGCCAACTAGTTTAGCTAATAAATTAGCAGATGACTGCTTTAATTATAGTCAAGAAAGCCAAGACAACTATCTCAACCATAATGATGAAAAAGTTATTGCTGCATCTGCATGTCAGCAAGGTTTATCTTGGGGGCTTTTGGCAGAAATAACCCAAGATGAAATAATTGCGCCACTTCGTGTTATTAGAAACCGTGTTGCTGCAATACTTATACTTATTGCAATTATTGCAATTTTGATCGCGAATTTATTTTCTGAAAACTTGAATCAAAGAATCCTAAAGAGTCTTCATGCACTTAAACAAATTGGAGGAGGGGATTTCAAAGTACAATTATCTGTAAAAGGAAAGGATGAAATTAGCCAGATATCAATGGGTATTCAAGATATGGCAAAAGCCTTAAATCAGAGTGAATCAAGATACAGACAAATAATTGAGAGTGTTGATGAAGTTGTTTATAGCATTACTATTAATCCTCAAGACTTTTTAGCAAGTCAGGTTGAATTTGTAAGTGCTCAATCTAATGAGATTCTTGGAGTATCAAATAAGGAGCTGAAACAGGATATAAAACATTGGTTCAAAAACATCCAAGAAGAAGACCAGGAAAAAGTCTTAAGCCAAATTCATACACTTATACAAACCAAA
>PJEL010002014.1_pt1 | contig 19309 bp, 13 predicted proteins | sample 1853271 | NCBI WGS metagenome assembly PJEL01 (sample SAMN08108733, study PRJNA415343) | Invertebrate metagenome, whole genome shotgun sequencing project. | host: Globobulimina | place: Sweden: Gullmar Fjord | collected 2015-08
GATTCAACTATTTCACCAATATTGAATTCCTTGTATGAAAGAAGATTAAAAAATAAATTCGATGTTTCTTTACTAAATTTAGGACTTTTGAAAAACTGGGAAATTAATTCAAATGGAATTACTCCTAACCAAGAAAAAAGTTTTGGGTTTCATTTCTTTAATATATCATTTAGTGACAGAGAGATTCCTCAATGGGGGCAGCCTTTAATTACAAAATCATCAAAGGAGTTAATAAATCTTATATGCCATGAAAAAGATGATGAAACATTATTCGTTTTTAAGGAAAGTATAGAAATTGGTTTTAAAAATTATTTACAACTTGGTCCTACCCATCAATATGATGTTCTCAATGATTCAGATATTAAATCAATTAAGGGAGACTGCATTATTCAATTTTTGCAGTCTGAAGAGGGAGGACGATTTTATAGAAATATATCTGAATATAGAGTTTATAAAACTGATACAATTGAAGAATTTGAAAATGATGAGCATTACAAAATTTTGAATTTGTATCAAATATGCCAATTATTAAAAATTGAAGGTGTTTTTACTAATGAGTCGAGAAATATCATTGCCAGCCTAATAAGTTTATTGAATTGATCTAAGGCTATAAATTTGTTATAACAAGAATATATAAAATTATTTCGAATCGTAGGCCCATTTCAACCACATTGAACCCCAGGTAAATCCACCACCAAAAGCAGCTAATATTATATTATCTCCTTTTTTTAATTTATTCTCCCATTCCCATAAACATAATGGAATAGTAGCTGAGGTTGTATTGCCATAACGTTGAATATTAATGATAACCTGATCTTTACTTATTCCCATTCTTCGAGCCGTAGCATCAATAATTCGAAGGTTAGCCTGATGAGGCACTAAGTAGGCAATATCTTCAGCTCCCAACTTATTTTTTTTCATAATTTCTTCAGAAACATCTGCCATTTTCGTTACAGCAAACTTAAATACCGATTGGCCTTCTTGATAAATGTAATGTTCTCGGGCACTAACTGTTTCATGCGAAGCTGGCTTAACAGAGCCTCCTGCTTTTTGATGTAAATATTGCATCCCAGATCCATCTGATTGCAATATAGAATCCATCACCCCAACTTCTTCTTCAGTTGGCTCCATTAATACTGCAGTACCTGCATCCCCGAAAAGTACACATGTAGTTCGATCAGTATAGTCAGCGATGGATGACATTTTATCTGCACCAACAACAATTACTTTTTTATGGCTTCCAGAACAAATATATTTTGAAGCTGTATTAACAGCATATAAAAAGCTTGAACAAGCAGCATTTAGATCAAAGCTAAAGGCATTTTTTATTCCACACTTATGACTAATAATATTTGCCGTTGCCGGAAATTGCATGTCTGGGGTTACAGTAGCACAAATCAATAAATCAATTTCTTCAGCTAATGTGCCTGTTTTCTCTAGTAACTTCTTTACTGCAGGAGCTGCTAAATCAGAAGTGCCTAATCCTTCTCCTTTTAATATTCTGCGCTCTTTAATGCCCGTTCGGGTAGTTATCCATTCGTCAGTAGTATCAACCATAGAAGCCAGTATGTCATTAGTAAGTGCGTATTCAGGTACCCAACCTTGTATGCCGGTAATAGCAGCTCTTCGTTTAATCATAGATACTAATTAGTAAAAAAAAGCAAAAATAGTAATTTTTATTAATTAATTGTGAAGACAATCGTAACAAATAAGTTCTAAATGAAGAATATGATTAGGAACTACGGGCAACATATATAAGTAGGCTCCAAGACGAATTCGGGGATATCGTTCTAACATCAACAATTAGCGACCATAGCAACAAGAAAGTGGTAAAAAAACATTATTCAGCTCAATTAAATGCTGCTAAAAAGTGTTCAAATCTTAGGATTTTTACGAATGACTGAAAACCGCGTCAATCAAGGACTTTTGGGAATATTCCTTACTTGGCTGAATATTGCCAGAAGGGTGATTATGAGCCAGTATAATGCTTGAAGAATTTGATTTTAATGCAATCTGAAAAATAATCTTTGGGTCTGCAACAGTGCCAGCTAATCCACCTAATGAAATAAAGGAATAACCAAGGACTTTGTTAGCTCGGTTTAGGCATAAAACAGCAAACTCTTCTATATATTCTATTTGATCATTCCAAACAGAACGAAGAACTTCTACCACATCTTTTGAGCAAGTTACTTCCCTCATCTCTGAAAATTTCTGCTTATTGTGATAAGTGATTTTGATTTCAGCAAGATTTGAGATAAAAGAAGTAACTGATTTTTTCATTATTTTCACCCCTGCCCTGAGGATTTATATTGGCTACTGGCTCGCCTATTAATAAATTTTTGGCGATTCCATAACCGGAATAAAAATTTTAAAACCAGTATTCGGGTCACTTCCGATGAAATCGGGATGAATGAACCCAAAGGGTTGAAAGAAGCATTATCTTTTATAAAATGCTTCTGTAAGTACTTGTTGAAAATATTTGTATGAGGTTACCTTTGTCAGGAATTTATTATAGGCAGACCCTTTGAGCAACAAGGGTATATTCGGGGTATGAGGATAAATATAACTAGTAATTGAGCAAATGTTCACTTAATCAGAACTACAAGCATCTTTTCAAGAATTTTGGAAACCCAGAGGGCTTGTCTTCTAGAAATATGGTTATTTTGTTTACGAGTTTGATTTTATATTTTAGGCTCCAATTTTCCAAATACCTTTCTCTAAAAAAGCTTCAATAGTTTGCCTATTTGCCTTATTTAAAAGATTGGAATGAGATGTTTTTTGTTGTTTCGCATAATCAGTCAAGGTTATTATTTTCTTCCCCTCTAAATATGCCAATCGTTTATGATAACTTTGACACAGGGCTTTGCCTATAATTCCCTCCATAATTTCAGTTGTCCCCGATCGGTCAAATTCTTGGAAAGCGGAATAATATTCTTTTCGATTAATAAATTTAATGTTGATAGGGACATAGTTTTCGCGAATCAGCACATAATTATTAATCACTCGTCCGATTCTTCCGTTCCCGTCCACAAAGGGGTGAACGTGTTCAAAAGTAAGATGTAATTTCGCAATACGCCTAACAATATTTTCCACATCATTTGTTTGATATTGCACCAACATTTCTTTGAGCAACCCTAAAACCTCTTTGGGGCTAGGGGCAATATGATTGGCAACTCGAACCCATTCATCATCATTTCTAAATCGCCCAGCAATATCGTCGCGAATATTACTGATAAGCATTTTATGAAGAAATAATATGGTTTCTAAAGAAAGTTCTTTTTCAGTTGCTTTTTGATTGATGTACGCTACTACCCGCGCCAAATTTTTTGCTTCAAAAAGTTCTCGCTCATTGATAAATCGGTCAAGATCAATCTGCATCAGGATTTTTTCGGTTTCATCCAACGTTAAGGTACTATTTTCTATAGCGTTAGAATTATACACTTGTTCAGCTATCTCAGTTTCATTGATAAGGTTTACCAAGGCTTTTTTATCAGGAGAAAGACGACAATAGCGCTCTTTGAGCGATTGAATGTATCGGAGAATGCGAAAAGATTGTTTCATGGTTCAAATATAGCCCATTTCACGGATTAAGCAAATAACTCGTGAATAAAAGTGAAAATACTGCTATCTTTCACGAGTTACTAAGTTGTGAAAAACTACATCTCTAAGCCCAATTCATTTGTCATCTGCCAGGCAATTTACTCAAAGGCAAACCAAGTGAGATCATTTTTTTAGGTCATTCTTTATAACAACTGGTTCGCCGACAGAATCTTCTCAATTGGTACACAATTTTCAATCTCATAATAATGATCATCGAAGAATTTGTGAGTGTCGCGATAATTCTGTTTTGACAATTAATATTGGTTTCCTTCCTGTAATTGAGAATTCGAATAATAAAATCAGTAAGAGCCTATTCGAAATATTTAAAAGATTACCAAAAGGAAACGGAATAAATAGTGAATGGAGAAATTAGCATGTGTTGTTTGGGGTTTTCAAAATGGTACTATCGGAGGAACGGAGATAGTTTCTTTTTGCAAAAGGGCTTTTGCGGTGGTAAAAATCAACTCTTGATAATTTCGTATAGAACGGTTTATGCCGTAGTCTTTTGGTAACCCGGAGGGCTTGTCTTTTTAAAATGGATGTACCTTTGTGAAGGATTGGATTTAATATTTATATTTATAAAAAATTGTTATATGGGATATGTTAGTAAAAGCCGAGTTGAACATGTGGCGTTGTTTCTTATCGAACTTCTCAAAGAAAAAGGGAGTGTTGATTTTGATTATTTTTATGATGGTACTGATGAGACAGAGATGAAATTAAATAAAGCCCTTGAGTATCCAAAGGATGATGAAGAATCGGTTATTCTCATGGATATTGCTATATCTGAATTAGAAGATATGGGAATAGTTGAAACCAAGCAATTAAGTTCAAAGCTGGCAGATGATGAATTTAATTATCGAACAAGATTAACTTATGAAGGTGAAAAGATAATTAAGAGTGGACAGAAAATGGAGTTTAGGGATTTAGACCTTTAACAATACCATAAGTGATAATTCTAATTGTAGGTAAGCCAATTTGAGTAAAAGAATCAAACACATAGAATTCTTAATCAATAAGCTTTTCAAAATTCCATCCATCATTTCATGAACTATCCTTAATTTCTACTATTCCAAATACTAACGCAATTAGGACTTTTTCATAAATAAAATAGCTAAAAATATTACTTTTACTTACTTTTAAAGAACAAATGGATTATTAAAATTCGTTTTTAGATTAAGTTATTGTTTGTGGAATATGCTTTAGACTTGATGAGTTGAAACTGAACACCTAGACTATAAATGAATTAGAATTTTAATAAATCTCGAATAATACAAAAAGAATATGTCGATTAAAGCTTTGGTTCAAAAATATCACTCCAATAGAGAAACCTATCTAAATGCGGCATATAATGAGACTCAGCTTAGGGTTGATTTTCTTGATCCATTATTTGAGTTACTTGGTTGGGATATAAAAAACTTACAAGGAAAACCTACTAATGAAAGAGAAGTCTTACTTGAAGAGCCTTTAAAGGCTGATGCTTCTTCTAATACCAAAAAACCAGATTATACTTTTCGACTTTTCAATGAAAGAAAATTCTTTTTAGAAGCGAAAAAACCGCACATAATAATTGAAGAGGACAATGAACCCGCAAAGCAAATTCGTAGGTATGGCTTTACTGGTAAGTTGAAAATTTCTGTATTATCCAATTTTGAATATTTGGCAATTTATGATTGTTCGGAGAATGTAGAACAAGCTGATACAGTAACAAAAGCAAGAATTAAGCTTTATCACTATTCAGAATACGAGGCTGCTTTTGGAGAAATCCAAGAGTTGTTAAGCCATCAAGCTGTTTATAGTGGTCAGTTTGATGATACATGGATCGATATTGAAAATCAGCTTAAACTTCACAGTGTTGATAGTCTGTTTCTCAAACAAATAAATGAGTGGAGAATAATTCTTGGGCGAGAAATATTTTCTCATGATCCTGATCTAAGTATCCAAGATTTAAATGATATTGTTCAAAGTTATATTAATAGTATTGTTTTTTTAAGAGTTTGTGAGGATCGTAATTTAGAAACATATAAGACACTCTTAAATTATGCTAATAGTGAAGATTTTAATTCCTTAATAAATAAATTTAGACAGGCAGATAGAAAATATAATGCAGGTCTTTTTAATCACGCACTAACTGAAGAGATTATTTCAAATAATAGTTCTTCGTTTTGGTTTATTATCAAACAACTTTATTTTCCTGAAAGTTCGTTTTCTTTTTCAGTATTTGCTTCTGATATTTTAGGTAATATTTATGAAATATTCTTAGGAGAACAATTAATTGTTGCGAATGGTGAAATAGAATTGCAAAAAAAACCTGAAAATGCTGATCGGGATATAGTTACAACTCCAATCTTTATAATACAAGATATTCTCAGGCATACTGTGTTGAAGCATTGTGAAGGCAAAACAGATACTGAAATTTTAGGCTGTTCCTTTGCTGATATTGCATGTGGTTCGGGAGCATTTCTACTTGAGACCTACCAGCTATTATATGATACTTTAGTTGATTATTATTTAGTTAATAGTCCGCTAGTTTTACGACAAACATCTGTAAATACTTATAAGCTTCCTTTTGCAATTAAAAAGCAAATAATTGAAAATTGTATTTATGGTGTTGATAAGGATTATAGTGCTGTTGAAGCTTGTAAATTTGGGTTGCTTTTAAAACTGCTTGAAGATGAGGAAAATACTACAATAACTACTCCTGCTTTGCCTAACCTAAGGCATAATATTCATTATGGAAACAGTCTTATTGATTCTGAAAAAACTTCACCAGAAAATAGAGAAGCCATTAATCCATATGATTTTGGTGCAGTCAGGTTTGATGTAATTGTGGGAAACCCTCCTTATATGGCAACAGAACATATGAAGCAATTTACCCCTTTAGAGCTACCTTTGTACAAAGAATATTACGAATCTTCATTTAAACAATTTGATAAATACTTCTTATTTATTGAAAGATGCATGGATTTGCTCAAACCTAATGGTAAGTTTGGTTATATAGTCCCAAGTAAGTTTACAAAAGTTGGCGCAGGAAAGAAGTTACGAGAGTTACTCGCTTCAAATAAATCAATTCAACAAATAATCTCATTTGGAGCAAATCAGGTTTTCCACAACAAAACGACATATACGAGTATATTAATTCTCTCAAAGCAAGAACAGGAAACATTTTCCTATACGGAAATTAAAAACTTAAAAGAATGGAAAGTAAGAGATTTTAATAATATAATTTCAGAAACAGTTGAAACTTCAAGGCTTTCTTCTGATTTGTGGTTTTTAATTCCTCCCTTTTTAAAAAATGCTTATGTAAACATATTAAATCAAAGTAATAATCTAGAGGATATTATTGGAAAGAGAAATATTAATAATGGAATACAGACAAGTGCAAATGATGTATTTGTAATTAAACCAATAAAAGAAGAAGGAATATTTGTTTTCTTTGAGAAAAATGGAACTATTTATAAAATTGAGAAGGAAATAACACAACCTTATTATGAAACTGTAAGGAAGAAAGGAGAGGTAAAACTAAATACATATCGAACCTTGAAGCCTAATGCAAGAGTGATATTTCCTTATGTAATTAATCGGGGGAGAGCTAATTTTATTCCGCTTAATGAATTAGTAAATAACTTTCCGTTTGCCTATGAATATTTAATTAGCAATAAGGAAAGGCTAGAAGAAAGGGATATAAAGCCAACACCAAAAACTGAGGATGAATGGTATCGATTAGGCAGAAGTCAGTATTTGGAACTTGGTGGCATATCGGAGAAAATAATTGTTGGTGTGATGTCATCTGGCGAGAAATACCCTATTGACTATTCTCAAACATTACACACAGCAGGAGGGACGGCAGGATATTGTAGTCTTTTCCTTTCTGATGACTCCCAATATTCAATTTATTATATTCAAGCAATATTAAATTCTAAATATATTGAATGGATAATACATATGAGAGGTGAGGTTTTTAGAGGCGGATATATAGCCAGAGGAACAAAAGTTTTGAAAAAATTACCAATTAGAATAATAGATTTTGAGAAACCCAATGATAAAGCATTACATGATAGAATTGTGGAGCTACAGAAAGTATTAATTGATTTACAAGGTCAAATTGATATGCGTTTGGGAAATAACAGAAGAATAATACCTTTACAACGACGGTTTAACATATCGAAACTTGAATTAGAAAATGTATTGGAAACACTCTATAACTTGGGAGAAGATGACAATCTCATCCCTTTAATTTCAGAATTGTATGCAACTAATTAATAAAGCATCTAAAGAGAAGTTAAGGGGTGGTTTTTATACTCCCGAACTGATTGCTTCATTTATATTGAAATGGGCATTTAATGGGAATAATAAGTTTGATATTCTTGAGCCAAGTTGTGGAGATGGTGTATTTCTTGAAGAAATTCAAAATGGTGGGTATTCATACAATTCCGTTACTGCCATTGAACTTGATAAAGTTGAAGCAGAGAAATCAAAGGAAATTGGATTAAAGGAAACTGTTGTTATTAATGCTGATTTTCATAAATTTTGCATAAATACGAAACAGCGTTTTGATTTAATTGTTGGTAACCCTCCTTACATTAGGTATCAATATTTTGATAGGGAACAACAAAAAGATGCTTCTGAGATATTTAATAAAGCAGAATTAAAGTACTCAAAGCTTACGAATGCGTGGGTATCTTTTGTTGTAGGATCTTCTTTACTTCTTAAAGAGAGTGGCAAAATTGGCTTTGTTCTTCCTGCTGAAATACTACAGGTTTCATATGCTCAACCATTAAGAGAGTTTTTAGCTCACTTCTACAACAAGATAAATATTGTTTCCTTTGAAAAACTGGTATTCCCCGATATTCAACAGGAAGTTGTTTTACTGCTCTGTGAAAAGAATGATTCTAAAACTCATTTAATTGAACACTTAGAATTAAGGGATGCAACGGAACTTCAAAAATTAGATGTGGCTAAATTGAAAAGCCCCAAAAAGAAAATAGATTTCAAGTCAAATAAGTGGACATTTTATTTCCTTGATCAAAAAGAAATAGACTTTTTAGAGCGGTTTCAAGAAGAACAAAAGATATTGAAATTTAGAAATTATGCAAAGGTTGAAGTGGGAATAACAACAGGTTCTAATCCTTTCTTTACCGTTCCACTTTCTACCGTTCAATCTTACAATCTAGAGAAGTTTGCAAAACCATTGGTTGGTAGAAGTGTTCAAGTTCCTAGTGCTATTTTTACAAAAGCTGATTGGAATAAAAATAGAGCTAATGAGGCTCGTACTCACTTATTAACTTTTCCTGAAAGAGCTAGTTTAAATGGCGATATTGGGGCTGTCGATTATATAAGATGGGGTGAAGAACAGGAAATAAACCAAGGCTATAAGTGTCGGATTAGAGATGAGTGGCAGATAGTGCCTTCATTGCGTATCTCCGATGCTCTTTTTATTAGAAGAAATAATCTGTATCCAAAGCTAATTATTAATAACGCAAAGGCTTATACTACTGATACTATGCATCGTGTAACAATTAAGCCAGATTATAATTTAGAAGCTTTAACAGCAAGTTATTATAATTCTCTATCGTTAGCATTTTCAGAGATTTGTGGAAGAAGTCATGGGGGTGGTGTTTTAGAATTAATGCCTAATGAGGTTGAGGAGATTCTATTACCATATAATGAAAATAATGCTGAGTTACTTCCTCTGATTGATAAAATGATTCGGGCAAAAATGGATATTTCTGAAATATTGAAAATTACTAATCAGAAAATATTGAAAGACAACTTTAACTTGTCAGATTCTGAGATTCAATTAGCAGATAAAATTTGGAATAAATTATCGAAACGAAGACTAAATAGAGGGAAATAACTATCAAGAAGTCATAATATCCCTTCATCAGCCTTTAAAGGCTCTTCAAGTAAGACTTCTCTTTCATTAGTAGGTTTTACTTGTAAGTTTTTTATTTCTCAAAAAACAGCCAATTCAAAACAAAGAAATCTTCAACTAATTCATCTATTTTTGAGGAGTTGTGGGAATAAATCGATGTCCTTCTGTGAATTTGCTTGCATAAATGTGTAAATATTAACTAAATACACAAATAAAATTAATTAACTTTTTTTAGAATTGAAGACCTATATTATCCTTCTTGTTCATCTAATGAAATTTGATCAATAAAATTATTTACAATATTTTGAATGTCCTTTCCTGGTTGGTTTATATTAACCCCATTCCATATAAATCCTTTTAAATCACTTGGGATTGGTGACTTTTTGTCTCTTAATAATAGGATTTTTTGACCACGAGAAGTAAAAAAACCAAATTCTAATGCTACATTAGGATTTGGAAACATTTTAGGATTATTGCCATCAAGAATATCGACAATCTGATCACTAGCATATATTGCTATTGCATATTTGCACGAGAGTAAATTAATAACAAGATTATCCCATAAAGTTTGATGAAACTGCCTGTCTTTGTCATCAATTCGTATTGCTTTATATCCTCTTTTTTTACATGTGTTTTTAATTATTTTTGTTGTTTCAGTATATGCTATTTCTTTTTTGAAAGGCATCATTATAAAAATTGATTTCTCAAAGGATGCTTGATCCTTCCAAATATTTTCTAATATTTTATTATACTTTGCAAATTGCTCATGAATTCCACCATAAATTGATAAGAATTCTTTGAGTTGCTTTTCTGTCGTGTGGGCTCTATAAATAGCTTGTTGTCCATTTGATTGAATATATTTATTTATTTCAAAGGATAATTGAAGGGTTTCAGCTTTTGAAAGAAATTTTAATGCAACAATACAGAAACGAGCCAAACATTGATAAAAGATTGATTCTGCCGAGGAATTTTGTAACTCTTCAAAAATGATAGGGATTGAAACAACTTCTTTGTTAAATTCAAAAGCACTTGAAAACTTACTCCATACAATCTCCTCAGTTTTATCGTCTAAATCTACTAGCAAATCCTCATATATATAGAGATGCCATAATAAATTATCTGAGTTAATTTTAGTATCTGAAATGTATCCAATAAGATCATTTTTTAACTTTTCTTTATCATAATTAGTATTACCAAATTTATTAGCTAACAAGTAAAAAAGACCTTTTTGGTTTGAGGAAATACCCTCATCTTCGATATTGTTATTCAAAAAATCAAATCCCTTTTTTACAGCACTATCATATTTTTTGTTCTCCATGTTTATTAATAACTTCAAACACCATAATGTGCTAAAAAAGTCACCACCATGAAGGAAGGCTGTGTATTTTGTGAATGCCCCACTTTCAAGTTGTGTTTTTAAAATATCGTCAATTAATATTTCAACCTCTTTGTTATCGATTACAAGCTGTGATAAAGTGTCAATTGTAAAAAGTGATGTAGTAACTTGGTTTTCTGGATTAGTCATATAACCAAGAGTATTCTCTATGTAGTGTGAGAATACATTAATATTCAATAGTTTTAATAATTCTATTGTATGATGTGTTGAAACAATATCTTCTTCAATATGAGAATTATATTGTGTTAAAATAACGCCTTTACTTGTTAATTGATTTATTAGAGTGAAGCTGATATTGGCTACATGTGCTAATAATTTTTCTTTCATAATAGATCCCATTTTATTATTGTTGGCTATTGATAACATTTGGGGATTTGTTTATTAGGCTAAAAATAGTTAAAATTGTTGATTCGCGAATGGTCTCCTTTGAGTTAGTTATTGTACAGGTTGAATCACTCAAAGATAATTCAAGTAAATTATAGTTGCTTTCTCATCCCGTTATTATTATCTTGCAAATAAACCCTAAAAACCTAATGATATGTACAAGTATGTCAATATTAAAGGAATTGTTGAGAAGGTAGAGGTAGGACAAAGTACTTATGAAAATTATGTACAAAAAGGATATAAATTTTATTCTAGCCGAGAGGAAGCTCTTTTATCCAGAGCATCTGAGTTGCCTTTTAAAACTAAACTAGATTCTTTTTCATTTAAATCTGGTATATCTAATTCGGATAGGAGTAAGTTTAATTAGTTTGCTCGTTACTATTTGTTGCTTTAGATTGATTTTCTCATTTTACTACCTTCTAAAATATCTTAGATTTTGCGTAGAATAATTCCTAATGAATTAAAGTTAAATTCTTTTAAAATTGCCTTGTTGAGTACAAAATTAATAAGAGTTAATCTTGTACTTAACAATATATGTCACAGTCTTCTATAAATGGATAGGACTATACAATGGAGTCACGAGTTATTGCAAAATAAGATGCTTACACAATCTCGTGTACATTATCTTCCCCAAACCATTCAATTGCTTTATTAATAACTTCTTGACTAGGATCGTTATAAAACACAGCCAAGTTATCTATTGCCCTTGTACAACAAACATAAAATATCTTTTGAGTGCGTGATAATTTTCTAGCAAAAGAATTCTGTTTGCTCCTTGATAAAGTTGTATAAATACTTTCATTAAATAAATATTCAAAACTATAGTTATTCCAACCTCCGTTATCTAATACAACAAAAACATTTTTAAATTCAGTCCCTTTAATTTTGTGCTGAGTAGAAAATGGAGTAAACCCCTCCAAATAATTATACAAGTTTTGAAATTCCGAAAAAGGGATTGATTTAACCCTATTATAAAGGTACTCATGCTTTTCAACAAAAATATTAAACCTGTCATCTTTGATACAGATTCCAGATTCATTAGCAAAATCAATCACCTCTTCTATTGAATTGTCAGACATTCCTTCTATCTCCTCAGTTATTACTTTTATCTCTCTTTTCCTTTTAATAGAAGTAATTTTAAATTCAGTTTTTCGAATAAATTCATTATACCGCTTTTCTTTATAGAGGTGTATAACACTTTGTATTTTGAAAAGATGCTTTATCAAATTATCTCTGTTCGATCCTTTTTTACTTTCTTCATCTTCATCTTGTTTTTTGTCATCAATCAATGAGTCTTTTGAAAGATATATTTTTTTAACCTCCGAAAATGGCAAATCCTTTAACAAATTATACAATTCAATTTTCTCAGGATTATTCGTTATTTCATCCTTTTTTAAATTCCCTGATCTGTCAGTTGGTGCTAAATCATCAACAATCTCATCAAATGATTTATCTTCATCGATGGTTAAGCCTCTTCGTTTAATTCGACCAACTATATCATTCTTCAAAGCGATAATTGGGTCTTTGTCATAAATAGCCATCAATTGAGCAAATCCTGCCTTTGGTGCTATAAGGTTATGAGTTAAATTTAGTTCTTTTGTTATCTTTGAGTTATCAAAATCCCATCCCTCAAAATATTCAGAATTACGGATAACACCTAAGTCTTCTATATCAGAAAATAAGAACTTAATACTACCTTGTTTAACCTCACTATTTTCCATATTTGGAGCAGTTTCATCAATAGAGGGTTCTTGTTGTATCTCATCCGTCCTAAGCTTATTCGCAAGTCCAATAACTAACTCTGGATTTCTTCGATTTTGGGTTTTTTGAACTTCACCAACATCATCCTTTTCTATGTATTGGTTCAAATCTCCAATTCCATCATCATAAATTGACTGCATCGCATCACCAAAGAACCCAATAATATTTTTTTTCTGACTCTGTTTTAAGTGATCCAAAAATATTTCTACTACCAATGGATTTGTGTCCTGATACTCATCAATAAAAATGTATTCAAATTTATCTTTAAGAATATCACATAATTGAGGGTATTCCTTGAACATATGATTTGCTAATTCCAAAACCTCATCATGAGAAATAATCCCCTCTCTAACTCGCAAATATTCTTTGTATTGAATCCCATCCTCAAGCACATCAAAATAAGTATCAACAACGGCGTTTTCTTCGGGGTTCTTAATTGTGGAATCCTCATCATTTATAAGAGTGATTAATATTTTCTTAAGTTCATTTTGGAATGGTTTAATACTATTCCATAGAAAATCATGGATTGTAGAGACTGTAAGATTATCGTGATTAACTCGTTCTTCAATTTCTCTTACGGCTGCATTTGTATATGTCATACAAGCAACCCTTGATGTGGGGTAATCCTTAATCACTTTTTTGATTACTTGGACAAGAGAGTATGTTTTACCACTGCCAGCACCACCACTCAATAGAAAATTTTCTTCTTTGTCTATATGCTCAAATATCTGAACAACTTCTGGTTCTATGATTATTTCAGCCATGATAATCCTTCTTTAATGTACAAAGGTGTTTCCCAATTACTAAATTCATTCCCATCAGCATCTGTTTCACTTCTTAGTAAAATTTCCATGGCGAGAGATGGTTTTTTCCCAACACATTTTTCAGAAAGTGTATAAACATCATTTTGTTCATCATCGAAAAGGTTTTTATTTTTCAAACTGTTAAACGAATCTTTATCGTTTGCAATAAGAGATTTATTTAAATGAAAAAAAGCATCTTCAAAACTTCTGGCGTGATAAATCGAGCTATTAGAGTTTTCTTCTTGTACTTGGTAAATTACAAGTAGATTTGCATTTTCAGAATTTTTCCATTCACCTTCTGTCTTTCCAAGACATTTATTTTCAATTGAAAGTGTTTTGAAAAAGTCTAACGGAGTTTGCCCATCCTCTAAATTATTAAGACTTTTGTTATAGAAATATTTTAATGAAAAATTAGATGTATCACTTGCATTTTCTGCATTTACCCTACATTTTTTTGTAGTCATTTTTATTTCCCCATCTGGATCTTCTTCAGAAAATTCTCCCTGAGAATCGATGTCAGTAATAATCAGTGATTTAACTCCAATAAAATCAATAAATTTTTCAAATACATGAGAATACGCCCCGACTTCAACAATTGAGACATTTTGCGACAGTAATGGAACTTCGATGCTATCCTTAGATTTATCGACCTGATCGACCTTTTTCATCATCGCAGGCAATAAAATTCGTTCCGTGTCGCCTTCGATGAAAATTGCTTTATCTGCAAAAAACAGTTCGGCTCTATGCAAAGTCAGGTATTGTTTTAGAAATTTGAAACTCTGTTTTTCATCTTCCCCATATTCCTTTTCCAAGTCTTTCAAGTTTTTTGCAATTACTTCGTCTTTATCCTTTTTAAAGAAGTATTTAATATCATTAAAAGTACTTTCTGCAGTAATGTGAGAGGAATGAGTTGAAATAATTGTTTGAAGATTAAACTTGGTACCATCTTTTCCATCACTTGCTTTTTTCAATATTTCCTTAATATTATTGATAAAGATGTATTGCATTTGTGGATGTGTATGTGCTTCTGGCTCTTCAATGAAGAGCAGGTTTATGTCAGCGGGCTTTTCGTGTTCTTGGTTGTCCTTTCTAAATTCTCCAATTAAAACCTCTATTTTAAAAATGATACTAATTAAATTCAAATATCCTAAGCCATTGTAGTTCTCTGGTAACAAGAAATCTTCATAGTGGTCATACATTACGGTTGTATTTCCTTTTAATAATTCCTTATGTTGTAGTGTAGAAACCACATTTATACTTGAATCTCCCTTTTTAATACCCCCAAATTGTTCAACCTTATCAGTTATTGTTTTAAACAATTTCTCATAAACCCTATCTAAATATTTGTCTGTTCTACTCAGCTGATCTTTAAATTCTTGAATTTCGGGGGATTTTTTTTCTGCTTCTTCTTTTTTATCATAGTATTCGGATGATAATAAAGACAAGGTTTTGTCCGAATCTTTGTTTGAGACCTCTCTTTTTGCACTAATTAACTTAAAACTCAAAATCTTATCCGTTCTTATATTTTCTTTTGCTAAATCAATATATTCCTTTTCTATTTCTTTTCCAGAATCAAGATCATATGCTAGAGATTTTTTTGATAGAATAAAGTATTCAGCATGGTTTTTTCTTAAGAAATCATTAAAAACATTCTGATCCTCTCCTTCCTTAATTGGATTCTCTGCATGCTCTTTTGTTTTGAAATCCTTGTAATCAGTGATTAGCTTTCTTAGATTATCTTCAGGAAGAAAATACGCAAAGGATAGAACTACAAAATTATTATCTGGATCTAGATCCATCATTACCTCACTAATATTCGCAAGGTTGTCCGCTTCCTCATACTTTATAAATAATTTTATGGAAATACCTAGATAAGGTATTTCTGTTTTATCACTGGCATTATTAATCAGATCTTTTAATCCTTTTCGAAAGTCAATATTAAAATCGTCAAAGCTGAAAGATTTAGGTGTAGGGTTGTTTAGAAACTTGCTCAAAATGGAAAGTAATGATGTTTTGCCACTATTATTCTTACCTATAACTAAAGAAAGTTCTTCTTCTAAATCAAGTTCAAAATCCTTCAATAACCTAAAGTTATTTATCTTGATTTTTGTAATTTTCATTTTTTGTTATTTGTTAATAATCTCGATAATTATCCTGTATTCCGCATTAGAGAAAAGAGGGGGTAATAATCTCTAATATTTAGCGTTTTTTGATCGTATCTATATCCTTAAAAGATGTGCTTTTTTGTATTTATCATCTCTCTAGGATTAAGCACTTTAAGAGCATAAGGCATTATAACAAAAATAGTCAATTTATTCCGAATAATAAAATAAATTAGATCAATTTCCAAGACCAAGTTCCTCTGCAATTTTCCTTGCAGTCTCCTCAAAAGCAAACCAAGCCAGATAGTTTTTAACCTGATGAGCAATTTCCATTGGTTGCCCCATAGATTCTTCATATTCTGATTTTAGCCAGATGATTTCTTCATAGTATTTATCAAAGAAGGCTTCTGTATCATGGTAGTAGATCAATGAAGAAACCATCCCACTAATACAGCCGTGTTGTGAGAGATCACTGAAGAAGCTTTGAATTCCTTCGGGAGTTTCAGAACTAAGGGCTTCATGAGCAACCTCTTTTTCAAGAGAATCACCCCTTGATTCTGAAATGCTTTTAAGTTTTTCGATTAAAGTTGAAATGTTCATTTGTTTAGACATGGCAAAAAAGTTTAAGAATTAAATATGCCAGTGTTTCTATTAAGCCACAGAGAATACAGGCAAGGAGGAATCCAAAGGAGCATTCCTTGTCCTGCTTTCTCAGCTTAATAATTCTTTGTAGATTTTATTCGGACTTTTTTGGCAATAAACAAAACTTCTTTTACATTTTGGCTTCTTTATCCTTAATTGAATCCATTTCATCAGCTTTCTTTTTGAGAATCTTTTCTCTTCGCTCATATAAGCTCCTAATGTCTCCAACTAAGCAATTTGGATTCAAATCAAACTGTTCCGTCAGAAACAAGATCATTGGTTCGCAGACTTTATCCGTGTATAATTCGACACCTTTTGCAAGGCGAAATTCTCGGGACTCATCGGAAATAGGTAAACAAACTTTAATGTAGTGTTCTACATTCATAATAAAAGGGGTAAGAAAATATGTGCCTTGAAAAAACCTGCCGAGAAGCGACAGGTTTTTTCAAGTAGGTATTCTTTACCACATCTATTTCTTCTTCGAGAAAAATCCTCTTGCTTGAAAACTACTTATATTGCTATACAAAATTGTATTACAGAATTATTCTTCCAAGAAGAAAAGAATCAAAGCTTAAATCTTTGGAATGATTACTTCATTTTTAGAGAGGTAAGTTCGTAATTCATACCACCACGCGCTCCAGGCAAAAGTATCATCACCTTTTAATGACTTTAACCCTTTCGTAGAACAAGGATGATTAGGTTCGACCCAACGATTTTCTATGGAGAACTGTTTCTTTGCTTTTTTAATAATTGAAAAGCCTTTAGACAGTTCAACACTTACTTCTCTGCTGTCCAAAGCGAAGTTCGATCCAATAGTTTTTAAAATGAGTTTTTTTAACTCATAGGAACCTGAGTGAAATTTTTTAGGTGCAGTATCAAGAAATTCAAAGACTTCTTTCAGCTTCTCTATTTCCTTTAATTTATCAGTGTTGTGATATTTGATTTTTTTAGAAATTAGCTTTTGTTCAATTTCCAATTTATTATTCATCCTTGTAAACAATTCATCACTAATAACACCTTTTATCAATTTCCTACCCAAAGTCTCAATTTCACTCTCTAATTCATTAAATTTTTGCTGTAATTGTCCTAGTCCTTGTGAAGCTAATGATTGTTCTTTTGAAACTTCGTTTTCAATATTTCTAAGAATGAAATCAACTATTTTTTCAGGAATGGTGAGGTTTTTTAGGATCGCTATAATTTGCTTATCAACTTTAGTTCTTGTTAGTTGCATTTGAGGGCAAAATTTATCTTTCTTCTTCCCACATTTTAAGTAATGATAGGTAGTTAAACCTTTAATTCGATTGTTCTTCATCTTGGAATAGCCTGTTATTGCAGACTGGCAATGATAACAAGTAATAAACCCAGAGTAATAATTTTGGTATTTATTTTGACTAGGTTTTTGAGATCGCTTTAAAAGAAATTGAATTCTTTCATGCTCCTCAACACTAATCATTGGCTTGTGCTTTCCTTGTGCTATTTTCCCTTTCCACATAAATTCACCGCAATAAAAGCGTCTTTTGAGAATTAAGTAGAGTGTACTTACTGAAAATGGTTTGCCACTTCTCGTAAAAACGCCCAGCTTTGTTAATTTTTCCTGCAATTCAGGTATGGAATAAATGCCTGTTAAGTACAATTTCAAAAACTGTTGTATGGACTCAAAATATTTTTCATCAATAAAAACCTTCTTATCACCTTTTAAACCCATTGGATCATTTTTATATCCATAAGGGGCTTTGCTAGGTTGATATCCTCTTGAGACCTTTTTATTCATTCCCTCTTTGACATCTTTTGATAATTCAATTGAAAATTGTGTAGCTTGTCCAAAATCCACACCCATTATAATCTGGCTTTCGTGTTCTTTGTATTCTCTATCACGAGCAATAATGTGTTTGATTTTCCCTCGAATAAATGCGTATTTGATAACTCCTTCATCAATTGGATTTCTAGAAAGGCGAGAAATTTTCCAAGTCATAATTCCTATTGGTTCTTTCGAATCCTCTATTGCTTCAACCATCTCTTTGAAACCTTTTCGATGTAATTTATGGGCAGAATTACTATCCTCAAAAAACCTTGAAATTTTTAATCCTCTGCGTTCAGCTTCTTTTTTACACCATTCGTATTGGCGTGGGATGGACTGTACTTGCCGTTTTTTATCTTCGGAAGATTTACGGATATAAGCGACATATTTCATTAATATAGAGGGGAAGAAATAGTTTGAACATGATAAATAAACTTTGGGTAAACTACAAATTGATATTAATCCAATTCATCGAAAACAAGAGCCTTGATACATTTATACATTTGAGAAAGGATGGCTTCGGCTTCTTGTGGAGTTGTTTCTTGATTATTTTCTGATTTCAATAGATTTTGAAACTCGTTAATTTGTTCACTTTCCCATTTTGGGCAATCAAAAGTGTTAGGGATATAAAGGCATACACTCGAAAAAAGGACTTTTCATAGAAAAGGGTGTTAATAATGGGTAAGGGAAAGTAGCATAAAACAGCATTTGACAGAAATCCTTTTAAACCCAAGTAGACTAGGCACTACAAAAGGAAGGGTATAAGTACAAGCAAATTCAAATTTGTTTTAGGTATGTTTTAGGGGGATAAAAAAAGACAGCTACATTTTGCTGTAACTGCCTGATTTTCTAGTAGCGGGGACAGGATTCGAACCTATGACCTTTGGGTTATGAGCCCAACGAGCTACCACTGCTCCACCCCGCAATATATTTTATATCTTACTTTTGCTA
>PJEL010002015.1_pt1 | contig 19303 bp, 7 predicted proteins | sample 1853271 | NCBI WGS metagenome assembly PJEL01 (sample SAMN08108733, study PRJNA415343) | Invertebrate metagenome, whole genome shotgun sequencing project. | host: Globobulimina | place: Sweden: Gullmar Fjord | collected 2015-08
TCAAGTCACCTCAAAAGGAGGAACAATCTGCCCAGATAGCTCTCAGATATTTGTGAGACTAAAAGTAGATGAAAGGTTCTGCATGAAATACAGACGAGGAAGTCAAGATTCCATGCATGTTGTAGTAAAAATGTGCGTGAATTCGTTACACTATGGGAAAACAATAAAATCTGCATGTCAAAGTAAGTAATGCCTACAACTCTTTGATTTGAGTAGTAGTTGGAGGCTTGTATGGATTGTTCAATACTGTCAAATCATGTAGCTTGGGAACGGTATATTTGAGGCGTCCTTCGTCAAGAGACTGGCCGGCTTGTGCAGCTTGCTGTACTTTAGTCAGGCGAAGGACAGTTCTGTCAAACCCTGACCTATTTTCACAGCGGAGGGCTTTTCTCATCTGCACTGGCCAAACGCCGAAAACTTTGAGGTCATATTTTCTCACGTGTATGATACTGATCTTTCTAGACTCGGGATCCCCTTGGACATTCTGTATTTCGAGCGAGGGAACGACCCATTTAGGCCTGTACACTGAGTGCTCAACCATATGCTTTGCCTTGAGATAGGCAATATAGTTGGTGGTAATGAGCAACACTCTGTTACGCCTGATATTCATCACCTGCTTAACCTCTTCATTGACCATATCAGGGAAGAATTCAGGAAGGACTCGCTGCCATGCCGCAACCAGAGCAACTGAAGGCGATTCTTCGACATTGTCTTGATCAAGACTCTCAAATGTCTCTTCAATAAAGGCACCAGGTGCCTTGACTCGCTTCAAGGTTTTTCCAACAATACCTTCCCTGCCTAAACTTGTCATAGCAATCGCTCCGGTCAAATTGGATGTTGCCTCGAAAACCCCAATGAGTGGCCGGACAGGAAGTCCAACAACACCCTTTAAGAAACCAACAAAGAATCCAGGCAGGTTTCCATTATGCCATCCTGCAATTGGATCATAGAGGAGTCCCTGTCCAGCAGACGTAAACCCAAGAACAAATTCTTTAGGAATGTAGCAAAGAGCATCAATAGCATTGTTTGGCCTTTTGACCAGTCTTCGCACTGTTTCGTCATCCCCATGTATTCTTGATGGGGGGATTATAGCCATACCAGCTGCAAACATCCGTGAAAATCCTGACAGTAGCATAGAAATTGTCATTATTGGGACATATACGAATTGCTGAGCAATTCCTAATGGACCAGCTCGGCCCATGGACACTTCATGGAGCAAGACAACTGCAGAACCACTAGCCCATAAAACTGCTAATGGAACTGAGGCAATGGCTGGGCCAGCACCACCAAGGACTTTGTGTGCCTCTTTCAACGATTCTCGGGTGTAATGGCGACTAAGATTGTTGATTAGTGCCCTTTGTGATAAAAATCCATTTGACGTACGCTTTCCTCGGAATGATGGGTCATTGCCTAGCATCCACTTTCCAAATGAGATTTCAACGTTTGAAACATTGACCAGTTGATAACCCGATGCACCAAGCGCTCTGCTAAATTGCCCCGTCTCACTTACATCATATGTTTGTCCCGCATTCAATAATCTAGAAGAAAGCGAGATTGAAACATTGATTTTGATGATGCCGATTTCTGCACTCTCAATGTAGAACCATGACGACAACTGAGATTGTCCTTGGAGGGCAGATAGGTCCTGATTTTCCTTCTCAATGATCCAGTAAAGAGCCTGTTCTTTGTTTCCTGTCGCTTCATCATTTTCGTTTGATTCAAATTTATGCTTTGATACGTTGGCATTTACAGCCATGGCTTCAACCTCTCTTGGTCCAAATTGTGCAGTCAACAATCGATACTGCTGATCTTGCCAGGCCTCATCCTGCCATACATCGGCGATGGGCAATGAAGACAAAAATGACAAAACAGATTCCATGAAAACCTCATCAGTTTGCACATGTAGTGGGTCAATTGAAAGCGAAAACTTTTTGAATGATCGAATATCTGCCCTCTCCTTGTTGGAGGTGCCCGAGTTGGCTATTTGGCCAACCTTGGGACAACCATCCACCCTGGTCATGTCCTTATCCGGCTTGGAAATCGAAACGCTCGCGCCAAAGCTTTGAGTTAGATCAAATTGAATCAAGGGTCTTTCAAGAGCAGTAGGCCTTAATCCAGTATCAGGAGCTAGCACCACTGGCTCACCAGCATTTAGAGTCTGGTTGTCAAGTTGTATGCTGTTGATAGTTCCAGTAATAGACCTTTCATGAGGTGTAGTTACTGAGTCCATGCGTACCCTTTCAACAGTCAAGTTGAAGAGCTCATCCTGAAGGCCTCCAACAACCATTACACCGGCACCATTGAGGTCAATATTAAGCCTAGTCATGCTACCTCTTTCAACTTGCCTCTGCCATTGGAGTCGAAGGAATACCTGGAGTTCTGGTACATTGTGCTCCCCAATCGCTTGCATTCCCGACATTTTCTTCGAAATTGGATACGCAGGAACCCATATATATGTTGGTCTATCACCCTTGACGTTGCTTGCATGAACCTTTCCCTGGCCAAGTGGAATTGCTCTTCTTCTAACTCCATTTCTCTGGTCAAAGATGGTAATGGTTAGTTCAGCTTTTGTAGGATCAACACCGCGCAATATATGTCTCTGATTAGCTGGCCACCTAGGATTCAACGTGTGATTTGCTGCCTCTGTTGAATAATTTGGATATCCTGCCAATTGAATGGTCACAACTGGGTTGGGCAATTCATTGTCAGACAAAGCCACTACTACCCCACTGCGTGGGTTGAGCCCCCTGGCTTCTAAGACAGTCACAACTAGGTGTCTCTGTCTATGATCTTGGGCATGCCGATTCAAAACAGCAATAGAAGATTTGCTTGGATTGAATGCAATGGTGCTAAAGTTGTCTTCTCCTCGTACTCTAAACATTTCCAACCCCATTGTGGGCATAAGCTGAGGGTTATTCTCCTCAACCTTTTCCTCCAGTGAAGCATAGGCATCTTGGTCGGGTTTCCTCCAAGAAATTGCTTCATGAGACTGAACAGGCTGTAATGCGGCGATAATTTCTCGCCTTTGCGCCAAGACACTCTCCATGGCTGCCATTTTAATGCTCATCAGTCCTTTTGTACTCACATCCCAATGGAATCTGAGTTGGACTCGTCCTGATATATCATCACCAGCAGTCCGTCGCATCAGAGGATACCAGAGTGGTGTCATTGCAGGAACATCTAATGTCTCTGTGAGGGGAATTTCTGCCCTTCCTAAGAATCGACAAGTTTTAATAACTTCGAGAGAGTTCAGGGACAGCTCCTTCAGTTGCTTGGATGATCTGGTTCCTCCAAGATCCCATAGTTCTACTACCAATTCACTAGCAACACAGACATCTCTAAAAACCACCAGCTCATCCCAAATAGGATCAACTGACTGCCAAATGACTGACGTCTGCTTGGCCCTTTCATCTCCCTCAGGAGGAGGCACTGCATCTCTAACCCGCACACGCGCAAATGCATGGGTGCTTCTTTGAGAGCCATACAGGTCTTGTGCCTGTACAACAGTGATATTTAAATCACCACCTACTAACAAGTTAGCATCGCCCACAATGATGCCTTTTAGCAACTCTTGGCGCTTGTTGATCGTCAAAGTAGAAGCACTGGTGTGGAATGTGGCTTGTCTCCTTGCAGAACGCCTAGATTGTGGTTTTTCATCGGTTTCAAGATGACCCCAGTCACGAGGCTCATTTTTTGTCCTACCAGAACCAAATCTTCCACTCTCGTACCTCTCAGAGTGAAGGCCCGAGTCAGATACAGTATGAATAGTACCAAATGATCGAGAGGTGCTGGCTGGCGTTATCGACTCAAATCCAAGCCTTGTCTGTTTTTGTGGCGTCTCTTGTTGGGTGGTATCCCTATCTTCCAGATCAATATCGGTGAAAACTTCAGAATCATTCCTGGAGCTCGCTAATATTTGCTTTGATGCATGCTTAACGAGTTGTTTTGTCGATTCTGGAACTGGAATTTTTCTCACTGTCTTCGTGATATTCATACCAGCATCGTGCTTTGCTGGACTCTCAACATCCTTGAAGCGCCCATAGAGGTCCAGGTCAGCAAAGTACTGGTGACCGTGTACACCTCCAAGCCTTGCGAACTGACTATTCACATCCCTCAACTGATTCTCAATTTGCTTCAATCTGAATGCCAGGTCCAGAACAACGTGCTTATGCTCAGTTGAAGAGACATTTTTGTCATCACTGAATCGAAGAACTCTTGTTGGGCCATCTGCAAGCACTGTTGCATGAACCTTCTTTGAGAACTCAGCTGCGAGTAATGACACCAACTTCTGCTTTAACTCCTCAGACATCTCATTCGAGAGACTACGGTAGAGCCGATTAGCCGACTTTGATTCTTTTTCCTCCTGGGTAGGAAGCAGAAGAGTGGTGGCGTCTCCAAGTACATCTAGTGAGTAGTCAGCCACCCTACTTTCCTGACGGCCACTGATTTTTGCCTGTACACGTAGTTTAGGAAGCAACGTAGGCTCATCCCAAGTATATGGCATCGTTTCTCGGGGATTCAAAAAGTCTACATACTGATTTCCATCCGCTCTGAAAACTAATGGCACTTGAACAAAGAATAGTTGGACATCTTTGCAGAGGTTTTCAATTCGATAAGGAGGAACACTGGACGGTCTTTTAAGTGTCACTTGAATTGAACCAGACGATCCTACTGTCACATTGACTGGGATATTGATATACCTACGCTGAGAAACCTTGTGTCGAACTCTCAGGCCAAAATACCATTCAGTATCTGGGATAGGGAACGATCCAGACCAATTCCATGATTCAGACCTTTCATTATCCAGACGAGGACGTACTGTTATCTCTTTAGGGAGTTCTGTGTCATCCCAATAGACCGCAGCTCTGCTACCGTGTGGAAGCATCCTAGCAAACCTCCTATGTCCTTCATCTAGGCCAGCAGATAACTCTACTGGATCAGCAGTTCCTACTTGCTTAACATCAAGGGATATGCCAGTTTGATTCTCAATAATATACTTCGGTTTCAAGTTGACTAGCTTTGTATTCCTAAATATCGACTTGCGAGGAGCTGCAGATACATCAATCGCAAATTCAAACGACCTCATCTGGACGTAATTCCTCTTCTTCGGATTCTCGTCTGGCGCATCTTGAAATAGATGCTCAACATCTTCACTTGAATTATTCCTCACCGAGTCAGCCACGATTTTCATCGCTCCGAAAGCTGCCTCAGCCCCTGTAAGCCCTTCGACTGGATCCTCAGAAATCTCAACATTTGCATCATTTAGAACTTCCTCCTGAATCGAATCTTCTTCAGCTGCACTGCTCGAATTTGCATGCTCACGTGGATCATCCTTTGATTGGTACACTGGGCCCTTAAGCTCAATAGTCCCTTTGTTTCCGACCGTTTTGATCCCGACTGGTTGTGAATATGTTCTGTTCCCAACATGGGCTAGGCCAAGAGCCAAATCCTCAAGTTGGTTCAACAGCACCACTTTGCAGTTTGATTTATTATCAAGAGCACTCTCTAATGATTCAGGTGGAATTGAAGAGTTGTCTGCTAGCGAAAAATGCCTATCCATATCCTGGGTGAGAGAGGTACCAGGTGCAAATACCTCCAAAAATTCCCAAGGAAAGGCTATGCCTAATGGATGAGAGCATGCCTCCGAGTCCTTGAAAAACAAATCTACGCCAGTTCTATTATTCATCCAGAAAGGCACAAAGAAGGTCAAACGGGATACACTCCCAGCGTCTTTTTCTGCCAAAGTATTATGTATGCAAATATCTAGTAATGGAGGTGCAACAACATGCCTCTCTTTACCCTCACTGATTTCATCCTCATTTGCACTACCATCTTGTTGTAGGTTAACGTTCAGAGGAGGAGGTCTACGGGCGACAAAGTCAGGGCGGCTAGAAGAAGGCTCGTCATCGCTTCTCTGTGATGGTTCAATTTCTTCAACATTGCCTTGATCAACCTCGTCCAAATTCTTAGTTTTCCTGGGTGCTGGAGATCTGCTAAACACATTACGAAGACTCCATTTACCGGAAGAATCCTGTTTTGAATCCATGTTTTCGGGAGGTGATGCTGCAGGCACATTCCCCGGGTGGGGAGGAATTGGTCTGGCTGAAGTTGCTGTCACATGCTTTGCTGTCTGAGGAGGTGCACTTCTTGGGCTTTGAGATTTCCGTTTCAATGTCAATTTCTTGCGTTGAACGCGAATTTTGGATAAGGAACGAGAAACATCACGAGAAGTAACAGCTTTCCTGGCATTCTTTCTGAGCCTTGCCTGCACCGAACGTAATTGTGAGACTCCTTCTTTGAGACGCTTCAGGTACTGTTCAATACCAAATGCTTCAGTTGGCAACTGCAAGCCAACGTCTAACATCCTAAATCCAAAAGACTTTGGAAGTCTTTCAGCTCTATCCTTCCAGTCCGCTTTTGCAATTTTAGAGGGATTGCATAAGTTCCATTTAATAGTTCGCATGCTGACTTCCTCAAGAGATGCATGTGCTAGTATATCCCTTCTTACGTCAGCATAGACCGAAGTCTTTCCCCCCGCAGGAACTTTGAAGGTAAAATAGTGCCCTTTATCTTCATCTGGTGCTGCTTGATAGTTCAGGCTGGCCCTTGGACTCATCATTTCAAAAAATGAGATTTCATCCTGACCCGAACTGGGGCCAGACTTATCTTCCTGCTTACCAACTTGCCAAAGGAGGATATTCATATCATAGGGAAGTGCATTATTAAACACCATTGTAGGTTGAATAGAAATGGTAACCTCCAATGGCGTTCTAACCCGTTGCAGAGTTCCCGGTGCAACAGCTTCCATGTGTTTGAATGTTTGAAATTCTGACAAGACTCTTGATGGGACAACTTCCATCGTGACATAGAGAGGCTGCTCATGCATTCCAGGGAGGTCCATAGAGTCACAGACAATGTAACCTTGCTGATTTATCAAGTCATCAACATCAATACTGAGTCGGATAACATCTCGCGTAGCCTCCTGATAATCCAGTGGTTGCAAAAAGAGGAGACCTCCCAATGGGGCTGTAAGAGGCAAGAAAGTACCCTCTCCTGGTTTTAATGGTCCTATCAGCAAATCTCCCTCGTCATTTACTGGTGTATCCTTCTTTTTAAATGCTCCAGGAGGAGCAAGTGACGTTGTGGGCACATGTAACCGAAATGAAATTGGGATTTCAATTGAGTTTTCAACCCATATCCCTGAATGAATTGTTATTATTTTGGTTCGCCCAACAAGGATGACATCAACCAAGACAGGAACCGTGACGTTATCAGCGGGAGACAGCATATTATATTTATATTTTCCCACAACATTCACTGGAACATCATTAATAGGCATCCAATTTCCTTCGAAGTGCAAATTTATGACGGATCCAAGACGCTCTGTTCCTGTTGCCGAAGAGTTGATATTCAAAAGTGTCAGTTTTTTATTGCAAGGCATGACTCTAAGCGTATCACTCACATCCGGTTCAAGCCCGATCACAGGACTTCTTTTAAACTCTCCTTTTATTAGATCTTCTGCCCAGTAATATAGTTTGATGCCGGACTGATTCTGGATCAAATATTTCTGCGGTGCCTTTGTAGATGGTCCTGTTGGTGATATAAGCTTCATACTGCTATGGTAATCCTCGACAGTTTCCTCATCATGGCTGTAACTTTGTGCAAAGTGATTTGGAGAATATAGAGAATTATAAAATGCGAGAGCATCTCCAATGGACATTAGTGATGCTGGGTTGAAAGTCAATTCCAGCATCCTCTCAGACGAGAGCCAGAAATGGCTGCATGTAACAGAACTTGTTAATTGTCAAAATGCAGGGACGAGTTATAATAAAGGCTGAAACGTACATTTTCCTATCAGAAGCAAAACCAGAACCATTTGAATCAACAAATTCAGCTCGGACTGGCCAAGGGCTCAGCAAAGGCTCCCATTTTGAGGAGCCACTGTTCAGAAATGAAGAGAAAAGTGTAACAGAAACAATGCCCACGGCATTTTGAGGTCGATCAGGAAGCAATGACGCCATGTCTAGAGCACACTCTCCATCCGAAAACGAGATATTCAATACATCTGGCGCACCGAATGTCTCAGGCTTGTCATTGCACAAAACAACAGCAAGCCTTTCAAAGGACCCAGCCACTTTTATTCCTTTTGGCCTGAATTCTTGCTCGCTCGGCTCAGTATTTGTGCTCGATACTAGTGTTCCCATCTTATTGAAACTATCAAGAGCCGACTTCCAAAATGACACGTGACTGAATGCCAGCCTGCAGGTGAAGACTCCTACCTTCAAATTGATGGATTGGACACTCAAGGCCTTGAATAAAATTTGTGAGAATACACCTTTCTCGCCTTTCCCAGAATAGTAACCTTCTAACAGTTCTCGAGTTCTCGGAGTAGCTACGTCTAAAGCAAGCTTCTCTACGAGTCTCCATTGCCCATGCTGCTGGATTTCTGCAGGTTCCCCATTTGCAACGCCTTCCTCCCGTAATGCATCTACAGTCTTATTTAGCAAGTAATATCGTCTCCAATATCTCTGTATAACAGAAGCAGCGTGATTTAAACGCTTAAGTTCATGCCGCTCGGAAGCCTCTGGCTGTTGCATCTTTAGATTTAAAGATGCACTGACAGGTTGAATAACAGTGTGAACCCTCGCCCTTGGGTCTCTAATTAATGCTGCCACGTCAACCAAATCGGTTTTGACTGAAAGTTCACCATCACCTCCTGACGCTATACAGCAGCGCAATAATGATACATCAATTGAAAGACCTCTATCTTCCAAAGACAACACTCCTGCTTCGTCTGTACTGTGTACAAGCAAGGTTGCCAGAACCATGTCAGCAGATTTCTCAAAGTCACTCTGGAACTTAGGATCGGGTTGCCACAACTCATTTATTAATCTTGATGCTATATCAATGTCGATGACAGGAATGAATATTTCGGTATCACTCACTACCACATTGATGTACATCCAAGAAGTTATATCCAATTCTTCATTGGGCATTTCACTGTCAGATTTCTCACCATCCCCATGCTGGAAGATTCCTGCAATGCTGTTCATCAATGACGTATCATAGAAGTATGGCCATTGCAGAAGACCCCCTGATAAAGCGATTTCTACAGCCATGGTGCCATCTGACAGCATGCCAACACTACCTTCGACACGTATATTCCTATTGGAACCTGGAATCACTCCGTCGTGTCCTCTATCTTTGGACAATACCTCAGTTGTTAGGAGACGATAGCATGCAACATCATCACCGAGAACTGTTTTCACTGCCGGTAAGTTTGTAAAGTCTATGACGGGAATGTCATAGTTTCTTGACCTCATATCAGACATGAAACCCTCAAAGTGCATGCCCGGAGCTGACTCAAGCTTAAATTCCTGAATACTAGACCTATGCTTTAAAGAATGGTTCGAAAGACGCCTTGCAACTGAAATACCAGTTGAAGCGGCTCCATCTAGATCACTTTCTGCAATCTCTGGCTCCATATGAGTAGCCTCTTTTTCTGCAATATCATTGGAGACTCTATTTAACCTGTATCCAAGTCTAAGGTCACGCATATCAATATTTGTTGTGCAGAAGTTCATATAGGTATCTCCAGAATCCATATTAACTGTGTTCATGATCAAATTTGAAACCTTAATGGCAAAAAATGGAAGAAGTACATCTCGATCAGAATCTTCCATCCACTCGGTAGAATACGATGCAAATAAGCAGTCAAGCACAGGAGTTGCCAATGTAAATCTGAAATCTACGCTGGAAGAGTTTGAGGGGCCAAATTTCAGGCTGTCATTGTAGCGAATCTCTTTAAATCGCAGGATATGAGAATCCTCCTCCCGGGTTAGAAAGTCACCCAGGTTACCCTTGACAAACTCCATTATGGTTGCGTATACTGGCCCTGAGAGAACAAACCTAAATTCTGAAAGTGATATGTGAAGCTGCTGATGTAAATTCCGCTCAAAAAGAACCATGGCCAAGTTTATCGGCTCAATGAATTCATCCTGCCCAGCTACATCATAGAAAGAAAATATCTCCGTTGCAAATATGCTCCCAACTTGATAAATACCATGAGTAGTTACTTTTTGAATGTCAGAACTTTTTCCAATTGAAGTTGATGGGATTGGCACGAGGAAACCTGATACAATCTGCATTTCAATTATGCAAAGAGCCAACTTGGCCTGTGGTAATGGTTCCTCAGAATTGTCTTCAACCGAATCGCCAAATTCATCTTCCTCAGTGACTTTCTCTTTCGAAACTTCTATCAATTCATTCTGCAATGTTGCAGCAGCCGCTTTATGATTATCCCTGGGTCCAACAAAGTCACGCAGAGCTTTTCCCACCAGATTTATTGCAGCAGCAGGCTTTGAAAGAATGTTGTCATCAAAATTATCATCAATAGCCTGTGAATGCTTCTCTGGAAGCTGTATAACACCAATATTTGCATTATCATGCGGTTTAGAATCATACTGTTCTTCAAAAAGGAGGACACCTCTTGTCTTCTTGACTTTTTTCCTGCGCTTTCTGCGGGGATCATTGCTCACGTCCTTAATCTTTCCTTGAGAATTTGCACTCTTATCTGCTCTTTCACCTAGTTCCGATATTTCTTCTATCTCGGTTATACTCTCAGATAGAGAATCTTCCTGAGGACTGCGCTCATCTGGTACCTTTCCATCTGAAGGCTTGGCTTTATCTCTCGTGAAGTCTGCATACAAAAATGTTTTGCTGCATACAATGCTTTCTTCTATGATACTATCCAACTGTGGCATATTTGCTTCTTCAAATGCTACATCTGGAAGCGCATTTCCTGGAGTAGACATGATCAGCTCCTTAATAGTCAAGTTCAAAACAGACCTCTTCTTCTGGTGTGTTGGTAAGATTAGATCAATATCCCCAACATTCAGTATGAAATTCATTGGGAGATCGTCATCTACTGCCGATTCTTGGATCAAATCTTCTTTTGGTGCTTTTTTTGGTGCTGCATTAATCCCTCTTGTGATGATATCCACACCATCCATGAAATCTTTCACAAATCTGAAGAGGAGCATGATCCTAGGATTATTAACATCGACTACCAAATGTGGTGCATACCGCTTCCCATCAACTTTCGATGTAAAATGCACCTGGAGAGAACAATACTGAGCATCATGACTGGGGCTCAGCACTATCTGATGTTCTGCAGTAGCTCTAAGATCACAAAGTGTCAAATTGTCAATTTTTGCTGACATGTGCATCCTGACATCTTCAGGGTTCGAATACATCGATACTGGCTTTTTATTTACGACAAGATATCCTTGTTGAAGTCTCAGAGAGAATAAATCCTCTGATTTGAATCGACCAGTAAAGTCCAGGCCAACCATGTTCACATTGACTCGCAGACCATTTTGGTATCCGCTTTTCTTCTTCTCCAAATCTTTTTTAGAATCTTTATCATCTTCTTCCAAGGAGCTGACTTGGCCTAAGAATGCTGCTAAACTTGCGTTTTCCTTTATTCTGATGTAGCCAAGCATTTGCCCAACTTCAATTGTGAGACTGCTTTGATGACCATTCAGAGGAGATTCAGTCTGGAAATCGACCATAAACTGACTTCCAGCGGTATCTAAGTCTAAATCATCATATGAAGGGAGTTGTTTGATGGGAGACTTTGTGTCAACATCGACTGCCTGCCTCATCATGACCATCATGATGGCTCTTTTCCATGTCATCACCCCAGCTGATGGCTCTTTCACTCCAATGGCCTCTCTTCTGACATCCGAAAGCTTCTTGAATATTCTCTTTGTCCTGGCAGGCAATGGTCTCAAAACATATGCATGTCTGGCCAACTCAGAAAGCTGCAAGTCCCTGGCAATGACTCCACGAATCTGACCCTTGAGGACAAGGGGACATGGTCCACCATTCCTCATGCTTAGTTTGACCCCAGATAAAGATACACTGTACAGCGGCGCCAACCATTGACCCCAAATATATGCAGGATCACGCTTGGATACAGTAATCCCCCAGGTTTTCAAATGCCTCCTTCCTGTCTTTCCGTGCGATGCCCAAGTGCCAATCAACCATATCAGTGAGATTTGCTGCACATGAACTTTGATCTGAAGCACTTGCAAAGTAGATTTCTCGGAGTTTCCTTTCGGAGCCACTGTTTTTGGATTGGAATTTGCTGATCCAAGCGCGTTTTCAGCCTCCTTCAGCTTTTGCAGCAATGTATTCGTCATGCATCTCAAGTGGGCAAGCTGTATCGGGGAGAGCCACATTTGTATGGCTCTCACATACAGGCCAATAGAGGTGCAGCTTTCACCTGGAACTTGGGGCATACCTGATATCCTACTAGCCATGGACACCATAGAGCCATAAGACTTCACAAACGGAATAATTGGAACTGGATATCTACTCTTGTTGAGAAATGCTGTTGCTGGAACATTACGAGATGCCATAAAGTCAGTATCGCTAGAGAATACTGATGACTTTGATCCTCGAAGTACACTATCTTTAGCAAAATCGAATGTCGGTGTCCTTTCATTTGCACCTTGGGAGATCATGGGCATGTCTTCAGGGTATGCCCATACTTTTGCCATGGAAGTTAACTCTAATTCAGTCAACTTCTGCCTGAAAGAATGTACTCCAGAAGCAACTTGCTTGAATTCTCGGGTATCTTCATCATATATATAGCGTGAAGGTGCTAGTTTTTGAGTAATGTTATCTCTCTCATCCTCTGATATGTACGAAAATACATCAATTAATGCAAATGCCTCTGTTCTTTGAATTGTGCCCTCATCAAAGAAATTCCCAAATTTTTCCTTGTCTGATGACAGTCTAATGTTCTGAATCACTGCAGTTATCATATATTGACTATCTGAAAATTCTCCAGGCCTTAGAAAATTCGGAATAGACTTTGTTTCACTGTCACAAGGAATTTCTTCCTCCTCTATGACAACTCTGGCAACACCCTGCTTCAATGCAAATTTATAAATGTAAGGCATCTGAAATGCTATTCCTGGACATTCAACATGAAGTGAATGTGTCGGAACCATCAATTTCGAGGTAGTGGGTATACCAGACCTTGCACATGCACTCTCAACAAGGTCGCAGATTGTAGGTGCATTCTCGGCAAGTGTGGGATATTTTGAAGGACCGATGAAAAAGTCTTCTCCGTGCCGATTCCATCTCTTTGTATAAGCGTTTGACTTCCTATACAATCCGACAAGAGAAAAAATTATCTTTGTATAATCATACTTATCCTTGAATTCAGACATTTTCGCCCCAATTGCCGCAATTTTGACCCGCACATGTGCACCTGCAGGTCTCCAATGATCAATCATGGTACTCACATCAAGATGGTCACTGTCTAGGTCCACAATAATGCCTCCGTTGCCAAGTTTGGGCAGAATCTCTACAGAAAGAAAGCAAGTTTGGTGTGTTTCAACTGTCGTCTCTGCTCGGACATGCCCTGTCACTGTATACCTTGTGAAATCTGCAGCTCGGCAGACACGGTGACAAAGCAGTGAAGGACTGGATACAGAAGCAAATAGCGGCGCATTCGTAGGAGATTCTGACGGACCCATCTCTAGATATGTGACTGAGAACTTTGCGGATTTTCCCAACATCCAAGAACACATGATATCCTTCATACTGCACAGGAAATATGGTACACCAACATCCTCCTCATCTGCATGCTTTCTAGAATCAAGCACAATGCTCACCTTTGGGCAGCGCAAAGTCGTTTGAATCGAGAATGATGGATCAGGAGGTTCAAGACAGTCTAAATGAAGCATCATTTCTCGATTTAAGGGATTCCCAAGATGACACTGTGCAATGATGTAATCAACTTTATTTGCCACAAAGGCTTTTAGATCCACAGACCTGGCAAGCACCTTGTTATATTTTGCGGCTGTCATGTACCGGAAATGGGCAGCTTCTTCCAATGATAGATCATCTTCGAGTTTCTCGAGACTAGTGACACTAATTTCGTCAGCCACGACAGTGTTCCTCTGATACCAACGCCTATTTGGATCTCTAAACATTAGATTCCTGCTAAACTTTGAAGCATACAGCGGCTGATATTGCAATCTATGGGAGCGTCTCTTTTCCAGTGACACCAGGGATGCATTTTGACGCAACAATCGTCTCACTTCGGAATGAACTGCTTGGCCTGCATGTCTCCACCATGTCCTTTCATTTGAAAACACAGACACATTTGGACGCTGTGACCAATGCTTTTCAAACCGGTTGATCAACAAGATCCGACCTCCCATTCTCTCTAAAATACCCAACGTAGGCATATTAGCGTGGAGTATCAGCGCTTTGATATCTACGTCACATGAAATGGTAAAACCACCAACATTTTTAGTGGTGACAACCCGGGTTGTTGATGAACTTGGGTGAGAGGGAGATGGTTGTTCAGCTCCTTGTTCCTCGCCATTCATAATTTCGTCCTCAGATAAAGACGTGCTTCTTCTTGTAACTCCCTTAACATCAACCTCCTGATGACTATCAACCTCAACTGGGCACATGCCAGGAGGTATGACCCTCAGCACAACTGATACCTCCCATTGGTTGAGTATTCTGTGTACCTCCTCGTCTGCCAGGGGTATTTGAGTCTCCATAAAAGGATCATCTCTTCCTATATTGTCGAACATCTGATGACAGATTGTTGCTTTATAATCATCCAGCTTTTTCTTCTCGGGGCTAGCACCCATGTTTGCATACTTTGGAAATGAGAATCGGCCCGTCTTGCCATTACTGCTCCCTGATGGTACACCCCACGTATCTGGATACGTCAAAAAATCCAATGAAGCTCCTGATATGCTTAAGTTTGCACGAGATACCGTTTTATACGAGGGAGCCACCTCACTAGAATTTTCAGAGGAGGAGACTGACCTCATGAGCCTTTTCCAGGATGACCTGATGCCTTCATCACACTCTAGCACATCTCGAACAGGCTCGAGAGAAATGTTCCTGACTTTAAGATACGCCGCATCCCTTCCAGTATATTTGCACTGTGATGGACGAGGCCCAGGTTCTCCCTGCTGCATATAATAGATCTCAATGTTGCCAAGATCAACATGGATACACTGAATCGCAAATTGGATCACACCATACAAAACAGAACTCTTCCACTGCCCTATATATTTTACCAAGAATGCAGGCAAGAATGATTTTTTCACCTTCTTTGATGCATCCACGCCCCATAAGATTTCATCTACGAGGGCCAAGGCCTGCTTGCGCAGCTCAGCCATCTCGTCTCTCGTCCGTTCTCCTGTGGTGTCCTCGCTGGACAATTTGGTCCACGCCTTACTCGTCATACATATGCGTATACCAGAGCAAGAAATCTTTAGAGGATCACTCCAGGACGGCACCGACACACGGAGAGACTCGATTGCAACGCCAGATGCCTGCATCCAGGATGCAATGCCAAGTGCTTCCACCAAACTTTTTTTAACAACAACGTCCCGAGCAACTATCTGAGAACGATATCCTCGGCCATCGCTTCGGCGCTCCTTTTCCATCACCACATCCCCCTTGGATCCAGTGTCTCGCACATATCGAAGGGCACGTGCCATAATCACCATCAACAACCTCGACACAAGAGAAAACTGGTACGCCACCATCCCTGCCACCAGTCCCACGAGTGTGGCACCCACAAGTCCCAACCAGATGTACAACATTATATAATATGGAATTAAAATCATCGCGACGTCAATCTCCACCAAAGGCAGGAGGCCGTCTCAACAATTAACACGTAAACTAACAACCAACTACCAAGATCAAAATCGCAAACGAAGCGACCCTGTCTGCTGTAGCGAATTCAAATCACTATTAAAGTTAAATAAAAGTTGAACCAAGCCCTCTTGTCCAACTCAAATGCCAGTCTACCGACGACAAAGCAAGAATATCCCTACCAGCCTAATGTGGCAGCTTTTGCCCGTGCCACATACGATATACAACCCAATGATATGTAAAATACACAAACAAAGCCGTATATATGATATGAGATGATCTATTTGTGTCGGAGTGAATTCGTGAATGGATGACCACCGTTTGCCAAACACTCAATGTCTTGTAAAGGTACGGTTTGTTTCCAATAAACACCACCAGAACATGTATATTTACTAAAAATAGAATGGAATGATATGTAGTCAATTTCATCATATACCTCATGGCCGAGAGACCTTCGTCTCATTCCAATGCACGGCTCGTCCTTTCTATCGTTACCAGAAATGGACGAAACACACGCAATCAAGGTGATTCCTACTGTGGACATGACAGTCCACAGGTGCATTTCTGGAGTCCAAAGTCAGTACAGACGGTCTGGGAGATTTCTGTAGCTGTTGGGCCCTGGTCTGCTCTCTTGAACAAGGACCATATCATCATCCCACCAGCATTTCTCTGGATGACTCCAGTGGCAATCTCGTTCACCTCTGCCAGAGAGATGACATGACCACCCCAACCCTCGTTGGCAACCTCCACACCAACCAGTACTGGCCCAGAATAGATTGAAGAATATGCATCCAATGCAGTCAATGGATCATACGTCGGTCCAGCATCATAACTCATGAGGTTTACCTGTGAAAGTTTGTTTCCAACAGCCTTCAACATGTTGTACGAAACGCCTGTATTCTGAGATATTGGCTGTGCATTCGTATACTGTCCCACACCATATGCTCCAACAGAAAATGCTGCAACGGATATGAATGTATCCGGCATAGCGTCTCTGAATGCAGTGACAACTCTCTGGAACTCCTGATCAGTGGTGCATGAGACACCAGTGCAGACTGTTCCAGAGCAGCCTGTTCGCTGGCAATTTGGACCGGCAGGTTCATAATCAATATCAACTCCATCGAGTTGGAACTCATCGATGAATGCTTTGATGGCAGCTGTGTTCAATTTGGCCCAGCCAGTGTAGGAATACCCTCCAACAGCGACCAAAACCTTTGTCCCTGGATTTCTCTGTCTGAGAATGGCAATACTCTGTTTGATTATCGGTGCCATATCGTCACCTGCAAACTGCAATCCAGTTCCAGCAAATGTGACTCCGCCGGTATAGGTTGTATCTGGCTTCATAAAGCTCAAAATCACTTGTGTGACATATGAGGGTAAATTGACCAACTGATTGTTGTTTGGGTTTGATGTCCACGGCATGGACCACGTAGGAAAGTACCCTGCATATTGCTTTGATGTGCCTGGAGATGGTGGTGATGGAGTCGGTGGAGATGGAGTCGGTGGAGATGGGCTTGGAGGTGATGGGCTTGGAGGTGATGGACTTGGAGGTGATGGACTTGGAGGTGATGGGCTTGGAGGTGTTCCACCGCAATCAACGAATTCTGGATAATTGCATGCCTGTATGCTGTTGTCAAATTGCAGCCCAGTTGGACAGGGCCTGTAAAAGTCCAGGGACCCTGTACACTGATAATAGAATGCACAACTGACTTTTGTATCAGCATACAACCCAGGAGATCCAATCCATGCACAATAACACTGAGCATCGCCACTCTGACAAGGATAATCTGGACTTGGAGGACTTGGAGGTGGTGGATTTGGACTTGGAGGTGGAGGACTTGGACTTGGACTTGGAGGTGGAGGACTTGGACTTGGAGGACTTGGACTTGGACTTGGAGGACTTGGACTTGGAGGTGGAGGACTTGGAGGTGGTGGACTAGGACTTGGAGGAGGTGGTGGAGGAGTTGGGCCGACACTACAATCCACTAGGTATGGATAATTGCATGCCTGGATAGAATTATCAAAGAGAAGCCCTGGAGGACAAGGTCGATAAAAGTCTCCAGCAGCCCCACCACATTGATAATAATCCTTGCATCCAACCTTGGTATCCGCATACAATCCCGGCTGACCCACATATGCACAAAAGCATGTAGCATCCCCACTTGGGCAAGGATAGCTTCTGGAAGAATTGGTGGTGGACACTGGGCGAACACATACACCAGGAAGAAGATTCAATAAATGGAGCAGCATCTGTAAAAGCACTCATAGATGACTCCAACGTCACAGAAGCAACCTCACATGTATACGTCTCATTCAACCTCGGCAAGTCTATACTCGTATCAATTCTGTATCCAGGAACAGACTTGGCAACAACAGTGTTTGAGGACGAACACACGACGATATAGGCGATATACGTCGGATTGACCTGGGCTGGAGTTGCAGGAAGCCATGAAATATGAGCCCTAGAAGAACAGGATAACGATGCAAATGCTGTTGATACTACAGTTGGAACCCTGAGGTTTTCCATGCTTCTCCCAGACATTGCTTTTGGAGAGTATAGAACCATCTCATAGGACGACGATGTCACACTTGGGAGCCCAAACTGCTCCAAATTCTCAGACAATGCATCTCGAAGTTCCAGCGAATTTGACGTCAAGAGGCTGAGAAGCTCCGTCATGCTGTCAAATACTTGAACAGAGTCATCATAGCTGTAGATGGATACCACCATACCATTGTACCCCTCCAGGATACCATCCACTCTACAGATCCCATTTGGTACATATATCGAGGACAAGATATTCTTGCAAAGAACATCGCCATCCTCATCAGTCACATTCGTGAGTGACTGAAATCGAACCAACGCAGTAATGGTAGGAACAAGCCTTGGACCTCTGCAGGTTTTGGTGACAGGATCGCATGGCTGGGAATCTGCAGGACAATCCTGGGATGTCCTGCATTCACTGCACTCCTTGGTATATCCCAATTTCGTCTTTTTCACTGCACAGAATGGCAGTGCAGCAGTAGGACATCCAGCATCAGTCACACATTCTGATCCAAGCAACAATCTCTCCGAGCTTGGAGAGTCTGAGACAACAGAACTGCTGTTGTTATTCTGTGCTGCAGGTGCAGCAGCCACCATTTGGCACCATACCAACGTTGCAAGCAGCAACAGTCGTATGGATTTCCACATGTTTGTATACTCGCGTGACATACTTTGAACGATATACTAGGAGTACAAAAACTCACAACAACGCAGCTGTATTGTAACAAACAACTGTGCAACGTAGTGTCTTTGTATTCGAATACAGTACGAATCGTATGGTAGATACTTGTACAATAGCAACAAGAATTCATGAATACTATATACGTCCACAGCTCTGATCATCAACACCATATATACTACTGTAGTGCATGGGACAAGCCCACCAACAAGCAAGCAAGCAAGCAGCCTAGAGGACGTTTCAAGGATTTCATCATTTATTAATTGTTTAAAAACCTTTTCTACGCCAGTAGCGTTGTTCCCATATACATACCACTATGCATAGTACTCTCATAGTACAAATTTAGTAGTTATAAAAAAGTAGTAGAACTACAT
>PJEL010002016.1_pt1 | contig 19302 bp, 13 predicted proteins | sample 1853271 | NCBI WGS metagenome assembly PJEL01 (sample SAMN08108733, study PRJNA415343) | Invertebrate metagenome, whole genome shotgun sequencing project. | host: Globobulimina | place: Sweden: Gullmar Fjord | collected 2015-08
GTGCGAAAGGTTGGCTCAGGTGCCGCCCCGATCACCCGATTGGCCGCCTTCTTCCATTCCCGAAGCCAGATTTTGCCAGAATCATGCTGACGGAGCCCCGGCTGCACCCGAATCATTTCCGGTGTGGCGCACGCAGTGCGTCACTTAAAGTGAAGTTTCGAGGGGCACAACCGGAGCCTGCGACGGTTGGGCGCATCGATTCCCGCATCCCAGACGCTCTCTGGCACAAACACCCCCCGTCAACTGTACGCTGGGACTGTCCGGACATTGCAGGCCGCGGTCGGGTGCGCCATCCTCACCAAGCTGCGGAGTCGCAGGTGGGGCTGCCGTTCGAGGCGACCACCTTCTTTGCGCGACGACTGCGCAACGACATCGGCGGCGACGTGATGGTGGCCCGAGCACAAAGACACCTTTGAGAGCCAAATCGGCAGCGACGCGTGGCTGACGATCCACACAGCGTCGAGTAAGAACGGCACCTATTCGCCTTTGCAAGTGGAAAACACCGATGTCAATGACGTGGAGTTCCCGTTCCTTATGGAGCGGCGGCGTCATGGGTCCGGGCGCCAGTGGCGTTGGGCGGTCCAGCTCCACCGAAAGCACGTGAAAGGAAAGTGGGTTCGGGTGCGCTTCTCGATGCCCAAGAGGTTGGGGTCGAAGTCGGCGGTGTCGACGGCCCGATGGACATCCCACTGTCGGTAGGTGTCGAGCTTGGCGATCCACCGCTCGAACATGTCTTTCTCACTGTCATGTCTTCGGACCAATCAGTCGTTGCGCACTTTCCAGGTCTCCAATACCCCACCGGCGCCAGCGACGTCGAGCGCCAGCTCGCGGACTCGCCCGTCACTATTCACAATCAAGAGCGAGTCGCCATCATCGGAGAACTCCTGGGGTCTCCACTCCCGATCGAACTCTCCAATAACGACCCATCCATCTCCCTCGCGCTTCGCCAGCCGGGACCAGATCTGGAAGGGCTGTTCGCTGTTCTTGGGCCTTGAGACGAGCCGAGAGAACGATGGTGTAGATGACACCACCAGGCCCTTCACGGTCTGCCGCTGCGAGTCCCGCCCGTCGAGCGCCGCCCATAGCGTTGTCCACGCCGTATACCCGACAGCCAAGACGGCACCGTCAGCGGAAATCTCCAGCGTCTCGGGCTCGCTTGTCGCCGGGAGGTTGCCAAGCTCCATGCCGGTCGCGACGTCATACACAAAGACGGCCGATTCGGTGGCGAGGGCTACGCGTCCGGCGGACTCTCCTTTCGACACCGAAGCGACCAGGACTGGCTTCCCAGGCGTGAGCATGTGCCGCGTTTCGCCGTTGGCAATCGACAGAAGCTGATAGGTCTCGTCGTCCTCGTTGGACGCAAACAATCGATCGTTCCCAGCGAACTCCACCGTGTCGAAGCACGGCATATTCCCAGTGATCGGCCAGACGGCCGCACCCGTGGCGCTGGCGACGATTGTCCATCTTGGACAAGGGTCCTCGGAGACACCGTGGAGTAACAAGCGATCTCCAGAGGGGGAGAACGTGCCATCCAACTCACCGAACACCTCGATCACCTCGCCACTGGCCTTCTTCAGGACGCCGCGGCCGTCGATCTTCTCGTAGAACGACTGGGCAGCGGTGGTCGCCGGTGAATCGAGGTGGATCTCTGCGCCGGTATCGAGGCGACAGGGCCCAGCACTGTGTCGACATCGCTTCGTCGGAGTCCAGGTCTGCTGATCCGAATCCCAAATACCTTCCGCGCCTCCCTGCATTTGCACGTGGATTGTGGAGTTCCCGGCGAATCGCGCCGACGTTTTTCGACTGCCCTTGCCGAACACGAGATCGCCGAGTCGAACCGGTGGGGCGCCGGCAAACACCAGCGCTGTCCAGTCGGCGGACGAGGCGACTGCGAGCTCACCGCTCCACGCGAAGTCCCGAATCTTGCGACCCATCTCCAGCGGCGTGTCAGTTGGCGGCCACGTCTGGTCTGAGTCCACAACTCCGATCTTCCCCGGGTTGGCCGTCCCGATGAAGACGCGGTCATCGTCAGCGACCTCAACGAGTCCACTGTACTTGCCTCCGAGCACCCACGGTTTGCTGGGCGTCCCGGACACCAGGTCGACAAGCAGAGCGGTGGTCGGTTCGTGGTTATCGAAGACGATGGCTCGGGGCCGTTTGGCCAGGATTCTCGCGCTCACGGCATGCGAATCGAGCACGAATGACTGCGGGCTCTCGAGATCCTCCAGCGCCACGCTGCCCACCCAGCTCTCCCCTGAGGGAGCGCGGCAGACCCAGCCAAGTCGCTTCTCATTGTCGGTGAAGGCCAGATCGTGAAACTGCGCACAGCCCGCGAGCGGAGGCGTCTCGCTAGAAACGCCACTCCCGATATCAAAAACGACGACGTTGAGACCCGGGCCGCTTCCCTCCACGGCAAACGCAATTCTGGACCCATCGCCCGAAATGGCAGTGGCCAGGACGGCCCTCGTGGTGACGCGCTCCAAGAGACGCTCATGGCTCACGGTGTCCCACACCCGTATCCGGTCGTCCGACCACGCGACGAGTGCATCCGATTCGAGTATTGCAAGGCGACGAACCTCGCGCTTCGACTCGCTCTCGGGGGCGGTGAAGATATGGACTGGGTCGTCGCCCGGGGGGACGCTCCACAGGTGCACGTTGCCGAACCGATGCCCGGTGGCGATCCGAGTGCCTTCGGAATCGAACGCGGCGGCCTGAGCGGCGTGCTTCCATGCGAGGCTGAGGGTGTCTCGATCCCACAGCCAGACGGTGCGCTGCGGGTCCGGTGACAGGTCCTGTTCGTAGCCGGGATCACTATCCTGCCGATCGCGCCGCATGACCCAGTGTCCGTCGCGGCTCGCCTTCACCTCGACGTTGTGCCTGGGCTCCCCATTGATGACGCCAACCTGCTGCCCTCCCACAGTCCAGAAACGCACGGTTCCGTCCTGGGATGCTGTGATCAGCTCATTGCCACGCGTGGGTACGATGTCGATCGACGTGACGGTGTCACTGTGTCCGCGCCCGATTGTCGAGCCTGAGAGCCTTCCTTGCAGCGTCACCGCCGAGTGGAGCCAACCCTCTGTGTTCTCTGGGTCCGCCACCTGCATGAGGAGGGATGCCTGTTTAACGTGGGTCGTCTCGGGGAGCCGCGAGCGCGCGACGAGTGCCAGGTCGTCCTGCTGCTTCGCCGCGCGCGCCATGTTGTAGGACAGGGATATGACTGACCCGATGAGTGCGAGAACCGTGACCGCGACGAGGGAGCCAGATAGTCGCCAGGCCCACCGCTTAAATGTTCCGCGACGAATCGCCTCCCGCGCCTCGGCGTTGAGCTCCCCTGGATACGCCCGGTCCACCCGTCCAGCGTCATCGAGGCGAGAACCTGTCAGCGCCTCGGCCTCGCTCCACCGCTCCACCCGTCGCAGATCGACCAGCTTTTCGCGATCGTCCCTCAGCCAACGGGTCATCTGGGGCCATCCCCTGAACACAACATCGTGGGCGAACGACACGACCTCGTCCCCGTGCCGATCGGTTCGCGCCACGACCAAACGGGCATCGAGAAACGGCTCGAGGTTCCCGTCGAGCTCCACGCTTTTCCGGGACGCCTCGATGCCGACCGTTCTGTGACGCTCATCGACCGACAGGAGCCGCATCAGAGCCGTGCGAAGCGCCATCTGCGCCTTCGGGTCACCAGCGTCGTCGTAGATGCGCTGCACCGCGTCCCCCACGTATCCCGCAACTCCGCGTTCCCCGCAGTCGTCCAGGGTAATGCGGCCTCGTTCTTGGGTTTGCTCCCACAGTTCGCGAAGCGCGTACGACAGGAGAGGGAGGGTGCCTTCTCCGGCCGCTTCATCCACCATGGCTGCGCTCACACCCTTTTCGAGCACCAGGCCGGCTCGCTTGGCGGGCTCTTCGACCGTGCGCAGCAGGTCAGCGCGGGACATTGTCGGCAAGGTGTAGGGGTCGAACTTCAGGGTGCGCCAGGATGGATGGGCCTGCAGGCTCTCCAAGAAATCCGATCGGAGGGTGAAGAGCAAGAACACAGGGCTGGCCTCAGGAAGGACGGCCTCCGCCAAGAGTGCGAGCAAGCCCGTATCGGCTAGAACCGCCTCCTCCAGCTGATCAACGATCACCATGACCCTCGCGTCGGGATTCTCCGACGCGGCCAGCAGGTCGCGACACCGGCGTACGAGATCTTCACCGGTCGTGATGGGGCCAGCGTCGGCGCCCGCGATGGCACGAGACAGTGTGCCTCTGGGGTCGTTTCGTGGCCGGACAACCAGGTCCAGGACGTGCCACCGGCTGTCTCCTCCAGCACGGAGTTTGGGCGCAATGCCTGCCCGCAACAGGCTCGACTTTCCGCTGCCGGACGGGCCGAGGATGCCAAGAGCGCTGATCCGATGCGCGCGGGGCGACCGGAGTCGGCTCAAGACCTCCTCGACGCTTCGCTCTGTGCCGCAGTAGACGTTCGCCCTGTCTCGTCGGAAAGGCTCCAAACCCGGATACGGCGACTTGTCTTTCTCATTCCAAACCAGCGTCTCTCCCAGCGAATCGAGCAACGCCTGCCAGCCGTCAACGAGGTCCGTCGAGACCGAGACCCATTGTTCGCGGAGAGTTGGCTCATCGACTTCGGCGTCATCGAGCCGAACAGGTATGATCCGCTTGCCGAGCACGCGGGCGATCTGGTACTCGGCGAAGACCCACTTGGACTCGAGTGCTCCTGGGGTGAGGAGCAAAAGCAGCACCTGGCATTCCTCCAGGCTGGAATGGAGTTTCAACATCCAGTCATCGCCTGGATGTAGGCCGATCCGGTCGAGGAACACCGTCTTGTGCTCGTCGCTCAGGCGCTGCGCAATCGCCTTTGCGGTGGCTTCGGCGGGGCGGCTGTAGCTGATGAAGATGGTCGCCAAGAGCTGGAGTATACAGGGTGCGAACGGGGAGTAGAGTCACGCACCGGAGCGGCCGGTCTGTCTCAGTGGCAACCGCGACTCAAGTTCACCGCTCGTTTCTCGATCTCAACCGGCACGCCTTCGGCCTCCAGGTCAGGTCGACGTCTGCAGTTCCACGCGGAGGCGCCCAATAGGCCAGGGCAATGGCACCACCGATCGCGTAGGGCAGATTTGCCGCCTCGAGAACATCGGCGATCTGGCGGGCGAGCTGAACTGGGTCAGGTGTTTCGTTCGTCACGGAGGCGATTCCAGGCGGCCTTGAAATCAGGCGCCGGCGGTTCGGGTTCGATCGCCCTGGGATGGTCGATCAACAGCTGATGTGCCGCGCGAACCACACGCTGAAGCAGCACGTCATGCTCCTCCGGGGTCATCCCACGAAAGGGCGCTACGTCTTGTTTGCGGGATGCGTACGGCGTGCGCGCGCTCACCGCCGCCTTCACCACATTGAACTCGTCGCCACGGAGAAGGTAGCTCCAACCTACCCAGACGAAGCCTGACGGCTGAACCTCGACGAATGGCACGGGGCGTTGTTGCACGTATGCGATCGGCGGTCGGAGTTGCACGCGGAGTCGTCATCGATCGGCTACGCGTGTCGCGAGTGGTTGACGCAGAGGCGCCAGGAAGCGGAACAAAGCAGGAAACTCTGCGCCATCCTGACACAACCTCGACGAGCCCGTAGCCAGCGAAGGCGTCGAGGTGAGGTCTCGAGGAAGTCTCTCGGCCCGAGGAGGCACGGGCCTTGCAATTTGCCTGGGAGGACCACGAGACCCAAGGAATTGTCATGACCCATCCGTTTTCCCCCCGTTCTTTTGATTCCGATGTTGCTCGCACCCTGCTCGAGACGCTCAATGGCGCCGAGAACCCGAGTGACCTGCCCTGGGTGGGAGACGACCCATACTTCGGTCGGGAGCGTGGCTCCGCAGCACCACTGTCGAAACGGCAGGACGAAGCGCTCATCACGGAGAGGGCGGCGCTCCCGGGGGGGCAGTTCAGCTCGCTGACCGAGGTCTTCGCCGTCCGGGGCATCGGTGCCGACACGAGCCACGATCTGCTCCTGTATGGGTGGAAGCTAGCCATGCGTCTCAGTCACCGAGTGTACCTGCCACGGTATCTCCAGAGGGCGGCGCTGGAGATCGTGAACACCTCGCAGACCGTCGAGCAGCTCCAGTCGCGGGTCCACGACGATCCGGCCTTCGCTCGCAGTGGGGAGCGCACGGTTGGCCTCACCCGCCAGCAGGCCACCCGGTTGCTCTTGGAGCGGACCAGGGCGGGCGGTGAGTTCACGCACCTGGATCCGATCCAGGAGTTCCTCGGGCCCGACGCCCAACACGACCTGCTCTATTCCAGTTGTGAGCGGGCTTTCGAGCTGATCGCGGAGGAGGAGGGCTTCGTGTCCCAGGTGTACCGCGTGTTGGTTGTGCACCTCGCGGACCACCCGGATGACCAGGTAGACCTCACCGTGGCCGATAGGGTGGCAGACGAGCTCCGAAAGGCGTCGTTTGGTCGAATCGAGGTCCAGCTCACACACGTCGGTCCGTGGGTCGTCGATACGCCCTACCGGGAGGCGAGCAGCGCGAACAACGCGCTGCACGCCTATGCCCGAGAGCGCGCTTTGGTAGAGGGTTTGCTCCTGGACTGCGACCACATCCTGGCCCTGTGTCCCGACGGAATGCGCGTCCTCGGCGGTGGCACCGGCGGCTACGGCACCTGGAAGATGGGGTCGCACACGTGGTCTGGCGGCAACACCCTGTTGTTCCGCTCCCCAGGTTCTGGGCATAGCAAGGGTCATGCACTGCACGAGTTCCTGCACGGCTACGGTCGTGGGACGTCCCACAGCAGGTTGCTGGTGAGCAAGGAGTCCGGGGCCTATGCGAGCCAGCCATACCGCTATGACGACCCCGACGAATTGGTGGGCCAAGCCGACTATGCAGAGCGCGTCGGCCCTGTGTATTTCGATGTGATGAGTCGCAGCGACAGTGTTGGTTTCAACGCCGTGCAAAAGATGCAGTATGGCTGGCTGGCACCCCGCCATGTCGAGACGCTCCGGCCAGGCAGTCACACCTGTCAGCTTCTGCCCAGCGACAGCACCAACGTTGCCGACAACACCTACGCTATCTGCATGCCGATCCCCGGTGGATCCAAAGCCTATGTCCTGGAGTATCGGCGCCATCCCGATGGCTTTACGGACCGAGAACCGGGCCTGTACCTCTACCTGGCGCCGAATCTGGGTAGCCCCCACTACCAAGAGCAGTATTTGCTGCGCACCGACCTGGGACCCGCCACTGCGTTGCTCTCGCCGAACGAGCAGTGCCTGGTCTCCCCGCTCCCCGTCGGCGAGACCATCGAGGTCGATGCCCGGATGGGGCTCGAGATCCGCGTCAGTGCGGTCGAACACCGCTCGGCCACTGTCGAGGTGAAGCTCGGGGCGGTCCTGGGTGGGACCCTGCACGTGGCGGACAGCGAGGAAAACCGCATAGTACGCCTGAACTTGGCGGATGGCTCGGCCCAGGTGACCGCCCTGCCCGACGGGGAGAACCCAGCCGCCCACGCGGTGGCCACGGGAGGGGGCTGGCGCTATTGGAGCGAGACCCGGGGCCGCACGCTGTGGCGCGCACGACTCGACGGCTCGGAGGCTGCGGTCATCGCATCCGGTGTTTGTTCCTTTGGCATTGCCCTCGACAGCGCCGCGGGGTGGATCTACTGGAGCGACCAGCTCGCCCGAACCATAGAGCGCGCCCGCATAGACGGGTCGGCTCGGGAGGTGCTCCACAGCGACGTCGGCGGTGGCTCGGGCCGAGGGGTCACCAGCTTGGCGCTGAACCCCGATCGGGCCGAGTTGTTCTGGATCGAGCTCAGCGAGCGCGCCATCGTCCGGGCACCGACGACCCCAGGGCGGATCACCAGCATCCGCACGGTGCCGCCAACAACGCTGCCAGAGGGTCTGGCAGTCATCGAAGACCGCGTCTATTGGGGCGACGCGACCGGTGGTCTCATCTCGAGCGTGGAGCGGAATGGCCGCACGCCAATGACACACCGGAGCGGCGGAGATTCCGTCGTGGCACTAGCCATCGACCCACAGCGTCAGGTGCTGTTCGCCGTGTGCCGACAGTACGACTCGAACCAGCGACGCAACCGCTTCCGCATTGAAGCGCTGACTCTGGATGGCGAGCTCCTGGAACCGGTCGGCCATGACCTGGGACGGGTCTACGGCATGGTCTTCGACCCGGACTGACGACCTGGGGCTCCGCCCCCAAGATGGCCCTGTGTCAGTTTCGCACAAAGACCCGGAAATACACCTGACTCGTACGTTGAGGACACATGCCAAGGGGTGTGATCTGAGCGCCTTAGAGGCGGAGCTCGGTGTGCGTTTGCGCCACCGAAGCACCAGGCGGCTCGTGCTCACACCCGCAGGTGAGGAGTTGAATCGACGGGCCCGTCGCATCCGCAGATCTCGTTGCTCACGTGATTGCCTGTCAACGACTGCGGATGGTTGCGCTCGGCGGCATGATGCAGCTCGTGGAGTCGATGGAGGAGCGTGGTCCCGTGGCAGGCTCTGTGGAACCAATAGGCGCCGAGATCGCCGATGATGAGCGCGAGGACCAGCTGGAGGACCAGCGGAAGCGCGGTCGGCCACAAGCCGCTTGCCATCCACTCGCTGAACGTGGCGACGAAGAACATCGTTCCGAAGCACGCGGCGCTGATCAGGAGACGGCCCAGCCCATGGCAGTCTCGACCGCGCCCAGGTCACCCCGCTCGACGGGCAGGAGCGGCCCCGATCATCAGCGGGACGAAGACGACCGCGGCGATCGGTGGTCGACTACTTCGAGTACACCCGGGCCACGCCTCCCTGACGCCCGGGACGGGCTGGGACTCGTCGCGTTACACGCCACGGGGTTGTTGGAGGAACGATGGCCATCTTCCAAACGCTCTCCCTGCGGGCAGAGCTGCTCCTCGGCATCGAGCGCCTCGGCTACGTCGAGATGACGGATATTCAGGCCCTTGCCCTGCCCGACGCCCTCGCGGGAGAGGACGTCGTGGGGCACGCGCGCACCGGCAGCGGAAAGACGGCGGCCTTCGGACTCGCCCTCCTCCAGCAGCTGGATGTCTCCGACCGCGCTCCGCAGGCACTGGTCCTGTCTCCCACTCGCGAGCTAGCCGAACAGCTCACCGGCGCCATCCGAGCCCTCGCCGTCGGTCTGCAGGGCACCCGCATCATCACCGTCACCGGGGGCTCGCCGTCGCGGGCCCAACGCGAGGCCATGGAGGCCGGAGCACACGTCATCGTCGGCACGCCCGGGCGGGTTCTCCAACACCTCGAGCTCGGCCGACTCGACCCATCCAAGATCCGATGCCTGGTGCTCGATGAGGCCGATCGCATGTTGGATATGGGCTTCGAGGAGCAGGTCCGCGCGATCGTGGACTTCACGCCAAAAGACCGCCAGACCCTGTTGTTTTCCGCGACTTGGCCCGCCGCGATGGCCCAGCTCAGCGCCGGCATCCAGCGAGAACCGAGGGTGGTCGGTGCCAGGGTATTGGTCGACGAGGAGATGCTGAGCCAGCTCGCCATCCTGTGCGACTGGAGGGAGCGCGACGAGGTTCTGTGCCGGTTGCTCGACGGCCGAGAGCCCACGTCGACGTTGGTGTTCTGTGAGACCAGACAGCAGTGCCGAGAGGTGGCGGACCTCCTCCGGGACAAGGGCGCGTCCGCCCTCGCGCTTCACGGAGATCTCGAGCAGCGGGACCGAGACGAGGTGCTGGTCCGCATGCGCAATCACAGCGCGCTGATCCTGGTCGCGACAAACGTCGCTGCGCGGGGCCTCGACCTTGCCGAGCTGGGCCTCGTGATCTGCTACGAGCTCTCCCCGCAGCCCGAGACCCACGTTCACCGCGTCGGCAGAACGGCGAGGGCGGAATCCCGCGGCGAGGCGGTCTCACTCGTCGCCGGCGCGAGGGAGCTTCGTCGGCTGGAGGCGATCGAGGCGTTCACCGGTGTGCCGATCGCCCGGGCGGAGGGGAACACGTCAGGGACTACCTCATTACAGGCCTGGTTCGCACCGTTTCAGACCCTCGTCATCCTCGGAGGTCGGAAGGACAGGCTCCGCGCCGGAGACATCGTAGGCGCGCTCACGGGGGGTGTCGGCCTCGAAGGCACGGACGTCGGCGAGATCGTGCTCACGGACCGCCGAGCGTGGGTCGCTGTGCGCACGGAGGTCGCCATACGAGCGGCGGAGGGCCTGAACAAGACCCGGATCAAGAAGAAGCGATTCCGAGTCAAGCGGGTCGTGGACTCCGGCTGAGGCTAGCGTGGAGGCGGAGCGCGTGGAACACGGTGTTGGTGGCCTTGGGCGCGTGATACCACGAGCCCACCTGAGGTGCCCTGCCGTGAGCCAATCCCTTCACCTGTCCGAAGCCCTGTCCCAGACCTTGGTCGCGTTCACGATCGAATACGACAACGACTGGGAGAAGAGATTCTGGCTTCCCTTGGAGGAGAAGCCTCTGCGCGTCTCGATGGTCATGTGGGAGAACTTCCTGCGGTTCGTGACGACGAACGGGATCTCCCTGCGTGCGGCGGCGCCCCCCCAGGAATGGGCCTGTCCGGCGGCGCCAAGTATCGACTCATCGGCGACCAGAAACGGGCCGGTGTCCAGGCGTCCATCGGAGCCATGCTGGGCGTTACTGGCGGATTTTATGGATGGCAGGGCGCGGTCCAGATCCCCGTCACCGTCGGCGTCCGAGCGAGTCCGGCAGTCGCCGTCTACGCCAGACCGTATCTAGAGCTGGTCGCGAGCAGCCAATACGGGCTCCACGGCTGGCAGGCATCCGGCGCCGTGGTGGGTGTAGATCTCTCCGGGGGAAAAACGGCCTTCAACCTCGAGCCGGAGATATCCAGCTTCGGCCCGATCCCTCTGGTCGGTGGCGCAGCCGGCATCCATGTCGCTCTGTGACGATTCGACTGTCGATGGTCCGCTCCGGCGGGGGGAGTTGGTGCACGAATCGGAAGTGGCTTGACGACTCGGAACCAGGATGCTCCGTCTCCGCTCGGAGCGCTACTGCGTCGAGCGGCGTCTTGTGGGGATCGCGAACAGCAGCAGGAGGCCGAGCCACGCCGGACCTGATCCGGTGGTGCTGCACGAGCCCGCGCTGGTGCTTTCGTCGTCATCGACGCGTTCGTGGCAGATTGGATCGGTGAAATCGGAGCGCTGGCCGCTCGCATCCTCGATGACCGCGGCTAGACAGAACGTCTGGGCGTTGAGGTCGGTCGTGGCCCACTGGGTGCCCGATTCTTCGCCGGGCGTGCCGAAGAGCTGGGTGAGGAACGGACGGTCATGGATGAGGTCGCCACCAACCTCGATCTCGTACAGGTGCACCAGTGAGAAGCCGGTTTGGTCGTTCACGGCGACCCTCCAGTCGGTCTCCCAGGAGTAGTCGTATTCGCAGTCACTGTAGCCTCTCATCCACTCGGCCCGATCGATCTCGAAGGAACCGAGCGCGGCGTGGGCATTGGCGCTCGACGTCGTGAACTCGGAAACCCATTCTGTCGTCCCGTCGTACTCAATGACGTCGACCGTGATGGCGTACAGGGTGTCCGGCGTCAGAGGGATCTCGGGGGTGAACAACACGCGGGTGTTGGACCCCATGTAGCCGCCGAGGGCTGTGGTCATCTCGGTGGAACCTGGGACAATTTCCCCGTTCATCCTGAGCACCATCTCACCGAACATAGGGTCTAGGCCGTACTCTGCCAGGATGCGGGAATCGATCGGGACGTCGGTGGAGCCTTCGGCGGGCCAGAGACCAATGATTGGCGACGACCCGGTTGTGGTGCAGGCCGTCGAGATTGAGGTGAGGAGCGCGAGGGTCAGCATGGGTTGTCTCCGTTGCCCCGATGTCACAACGTGCGCAACTCATTCCTCGCTGTCCAGCAGTTCTGCGGCATTCTGGGCTGTCGCTGCACGGGAGGCCGTGCACAACGCACCAGAGAGGCCGTGAACGGTTGAGCTAGCAACGACCGGTTGGGACGCGCTGAGACACTTGGGACACGGCAGGCCAGATAGCGTTCTTGCATCCACGCCACATGGCGGAAACTTGAGACTAAACCACCTTTGGGCAGCCATACTCGTCGCCGCCCCGCGTAGTCGTATGGCCGGAGCCAGGCGCACATGAAGTCTCGGCGGTCGTTGGGGGCATCATGGTGAAGAAGACCGTTCGCGCGCCAGAACAGACCAAACTGAGCCTTTGATCCGGTTCCCCCAGTCGACCACAGGTCAGCCGTGTACCATCGCCCCTCCTGGACCGCACATTACAGCCGTGGGAGGGCGATGCAGGCTCTCAAGACACGCCGCAGCGCCCGCGAGACGGTGCCCGTGTGGTTCTCGGTTTCGGCCAGAGTTCTTGCTGCCTCAGCCGTCCTGCCCGCGGCGAGAGCCAGAAAGCCGTTCGAGATCTGTTCGACGCGTGGGTCACCGTCGGGCAAGCTGGGCGGCAGCTCTGCGATCCGAACAGGAACCCTCAACTGGACGTGGGCAGCGATCATGGCAGCACGCACGTGTTGTTGGCGACCAGGGCGAACTTGCGCCGTACGAAGCAGCAGGAGGGCCTCGTGGGGTCGATCTCGCAACAGCTCGAGGATGGCGATGTACAGAGCCAGGACGCCCGCGATGTGCGCGGTACCCACCTCGATCAGGTGGGCGCGAATTGCGGCGAGCTCGGCGTGGGAGGCATCGAGATTTGCTCCGTTGATCGCCGATAGCCAGACAATCTCTTCTCGAATTCCAGGCTGGCTCCAGGCCGCCGCAGGGCCCTCCGCTCTCGTGTGCTCGATGCACGTCTTCCAGACCTGCAGCGCTTCGTCGTCTCGGCCAGACTCAGCCAGAGCTGTCGCGTATTCGTCCTGGTGTGAGAATCGATGGGGAGAGAAGGGGTCGACAGCGAGGGCGACCCGGGCGCTCGCCACCGCTTCGAGGCTCTTTCCCTGCGAGAGTTGGCAGTTTGAAACCAGCATCCACGCCGAGCTCTCCAGCCGCGCATTTCCCATCTCGTGAGCGAGGGTGGCATTTGCTCTGGCGAGCCGCTCCGACTGCACGAGCCGTCCCAGACGGTTCAGATAATCAGCGCAGAAGTCCCGGAGCTCGAGCCACAAACCCGGACTGTGCCGCTGCGCCAGTCTCGTAGCATCTGCCAGTTGATGGGCGGCAGCCGCGCTGTGCAGGCCGCGACGAGAGTCCGCAAATACCCTCCTGAGTACGAGCCTGCAGTGCAGGGGGATGACCCGCACGATCTCGAGAGCGCGATCGAGGGGATCACGAGAGTCGTATTGAAGGCTCTTGTAGCCGCCGAAGATGTCCATTCCGATGGCGATGGTGGCCACATCGGACGGATTCTCACTGGTGCGGACCGCCCACTCGAGCAGCGACCACCGACTGGGGAAGTCCCGAATCAATCGCGTCACCGAGGCTCGATCTTCGACATGGCCGATGGCCAGGCTCTGGGCCACCAGTTCGCTGCGGAGGGCGTCGAGGGTGGTCGGATCGGGCGCGATTGTCCCCCGCAGCGGCACCGCCAGTGACCAGCGACCATCGTCGTACTCGACCAGCCCGCGCTGACCGAGTTGTGCCAGCTGGGAGCCGGCGAGGTCGCCGATGAGCACGTTGGTGGACTCGTCATCCACGGCCACATCGACCGCTGCCAGTCGCCTCAACGCCGTCAAGAGGTGCGGGGGCAGGCCGAGAAGTCCCCAGTGGTACGCGGCGCCCTCGGTCTCGTGCCGCTTGCTTCCAACGGGAACCGCGCCCTGGTGCCGCCACAACAGACGGCGCAGTCGCAGGGGATTGCCGCCGCTGTCAGTCACGAGTCGATGGCGATCCGCAGCGGAGATCGGGCTGCCCCCAAAGCGTGTTCCGAGCCACTCGTCCACGAGCTCGCCAGTGTCACGCGCTCCGAGGGTCTTGAGGTGCAGATAGGCAGCGTCGGCTAGATCCACGGGATATCGACACGTGATCACCACCCGCTGTCGGCGATTAGTTAGGATGGACCTAAGTGATTCGAATACTGGGTCGACGTTGTCGAGCCAGAGGTCTCCTGGTGTCGCTGCCGCGTCGAGTGCCGCCGTGACGCCGGATCTCGCCAGGTCGATTCGGATGGTTTGCTCCCCGAGACCTGCGGCAACCAAGGCGCTCTTTCCCACGCCAGCCTGCCCGGTGACGATCAACACCGGACCTCCCGAGGTTGCCCACCTGGCGAGTTCGGCGAGCTCGGCCGCGCGACCTACCAGGGCGGGTCCGGGGGGGGCGGCGGTCAGGACATAGCCCTTGCCACGGATCGTCCGCAGCAGGCTGGGCGTTGACGACCCAGGTTCGAGTTTCCTACGCAGACGGCGAACTGCGGTGTCGACGGCCCGCGACGTGACGCCGTCGCGGTAGCCCCAGACCTCCCTCAGCAGGACGGCGCGGGACTGTGGCACGCCGACGTTGGCGATCAGCCGAGCCAACAACGCGCGTTCCAAGCGGGTAAGGCGGACTAGCCGGTCTCCCACTCTCGCTCCTTCGCCGGTGAGCGACACCCGGAGTGGCACCGGCCTCAACGGGCTGCCCGGCGCGCACGCTGCTGGCGTTCTTTGGTGGATAACGCCGGCCGGCTCTGCATCGTCGTCACATTGTCACACTTCGCTCAAGGTCACAGTTCGCGGACAACACCGTCGTCGCCGATAGACCTCCATCAACCGCATACAGCGGAGACGAAGGAGACAACATGGCCCGCGGATACACGACAATATGCATCGCTCTGGCGGCGTTCGCGTCGATATTGGGCGGCTGCGCACCCCAGTTCGCCTGTGTCGAGGGCGACCTCGACAGCGGCGCTCAGCAGTGTCACGACGCGGCTCGCGCCGAGTGTGAGGACGAGGGAACCTCTAGCTTCTATGCGGACTTTCTGTGTGACGACCTCGAGTGCGAGGACGGGGGTTGGAGGGCGCCCGACGAGGAGTGCCCGACCGGCTCGGCTAGCTGAGTGCGTGGCGTGCCGATCGTAACCTTGGATACGAATCAATGGGCAAAACCGGAGCCTGCGACGGTTGGGCGCGTCGATTGCCCGGCTGCGCTCCGCAAACTCGTAGTGCACGCCCGAGCTGAACAGCACGGGTTCGTCCTCTGCGCCTGGCTCAGTGCCGGAGCAGGCTCTGAGCACGGATGTCGCGTGAGACTGCGAATGCGTTCACCTGGGTGTTCAGGAGGAACACGGCCCGAAAGACTGGAGGTAGCAGCCGGCGGCGGCGAGGAGCAGGATGGGTGCAGCGAGTCGGATCTTCATAGGTCTCTCCTTTCACACCCCAACGCCGAGCGGTCCGATGGTTCCTCATTCTTCTCGCTTGTCGGCGCTGTTCCTACGATGTCTGACCATAGGGTCTAGTGGTACTCGTGGGGGCCGATATCCCACGGCGCGTGGGTTCTCCTGTCGGTCCCATCGATGTCATCGAAGACAAAACCGACCTCACGTCCGCTGTCTATCCCCGGTGAGTTTGGCTGCGGTCTGAAGTCGTGGTTGGCATCGTCGATGAACAACGGGTCGCCGGTGATGCTGCCTTCTCCCAGACCGTGGCCATCGTAGCTCTGCCACCATGCCAGATCTCCAGTGCCAACGTCACGAATCTCGAACAGCTCGCCGTTTGCCAGGTCCGGAAGGTGGTAGAGGTTGTTTGAGAAGCTGAGCTCCCCCAGCATGCCGGGGTGGATGCTCATGGCCCGAATCCACCCACTGATGTCGCCGATGCCCTGGGCGCTGAAGATGTTGTTGATGAACACCACATCCAGTGCATCTTCTTGATCGAGGTTCACCAGCGGTGCCCAGGCTGGGTAGGCCGTGGAGTGATTGTAGAATAGATTGTTGTATACCCACAAGCCCTCGACGCCCCGTGCCCACTCGGGATGATAGGCGACCTGGTCGGACAGGACGATGGCGAGGTCTTCGCTCCCGAGATCAAAGATGTTGTTCCGGATGGAGATGTTGTTGAACCCATGCTCTCTAGAGACGTAGACACCTCCGGATTGGGAGAACCGGTTTCTCTCGATGACGATGTCCCTCTCACGAAACCGTTCGTCGTTGTGGGTGGTCACCTCGAGCTGGACCGCCTGTAGGGTGATGTTCTCGAAGTGGTTGTCAGATAGCAGGATATTGTGGGACGAGCATGTGTTGGCCGCGAGACGAATCCCGGTCCGGCCGACGTTCTCCACATCGTGGAAGTGGTTGCCGGCGTAGATCGCTTTGGGCTGACATTCTCCATAGACGGAATGACTGTACGAGGGGCCAAACTCCGTATTGAGGACGGTGATTCGCTCTCCCGCCGCGTAGGCGGGATTGCCGGAAGGGTTTGTCAGGACCGAGTCCACTACGAAGATATCGTCCCCGAGCGTGCACCCTCCGTGCTCGTTGAAGACCCGCAGCAGGAGGATGCCGCTCCCTCCGATGCCGCCGTGTTCACCTTGGCCCGAGTTGAGCTGGAAGTGAAGATCCACGAACTTCACATTCTCGCCAAGGGATACCATGGCGCCGTATTCCCAGGAGTTGGGTCTGTTTCCGGTGAACTGGATGACCGGCGGCGATCCACTACCGAAGGGCGCGAAGAGCAACAGTCCATCCCCGACGGGAGCCGTCTCCGTGTACGCGAAGGTGTCGCCACGCCTGAGCAGGAGCCTCCGGTTCGGTCCCACGAAGTCCAGGACGTCCTGGCCGGCGTCTCCACCCCAGAAGGTCGTGGAGATGTGGGTCGCTCCCGCGGGGCAGTCGGCAAAATCCGCGCTGTTGGAAAAACAATAGGTCTCCCAACCACCAGCGGGCTCGGCGGCCACCTCGATGGCCACGGTTTGCTGGGCCTCGGTCCCGTTCACATCCTTGACCGTCAAGGTCACCTCGAAGGTCCCGGGAGTCTCGAAGACATGGGTCGCATTGAACCCCTTGAAGTACCTCCCACCGGACGAGAGATCGTCTTCTGTCCCCGCACCGAAGTCCCAAGCGTAGTCCAGCTCGTGCACCGGGAGGTCCGTCGTGTCGGATACCGTGCCCTCGGTGTCGAAGAACACACCGAGTGGAGCCACGCCCGACGTGGTCGATGGAGCCAGGCTGATCTCCGGAATCGACGGTGTATCGACACAGCCCAGGGTCGAGCTGCATACCTGCCCTTGGGGACACGACTCATCGTCGGGAACGTATGAGCACTCACCGGAAACACACGTATCACTCGTACAGTCAATGCCATCGTCACAGGTTCCGCAACCGCCGCCGCATCCGTCGTCTCCGCAATCCGACCCCGCGCAATCGGTCGCACAGTCCGAGCCACCTGTGCAAGCGGGCTGGGAAGCAAGCGCCAGGAGCACGCCGAGACGCAGCAACGAAAAGCCAAGATTGTTGCTGGGGAGCACGATCGTTCTCCTGACGCGAGGTCATGAACCCAAAGGGGGGCTATGGGACCAGCCTATCGCCGCCGCCCGATACGCGACAAGTCCCGGCGCAGGTCCACTTGGTCACCAACGCCTCGACTGCGTCGCTGTGCGGAACTCGGAGCGAGCACACCAGCCGGTCTACTTCGTCTTTTTGTGCACAGGTGGGCACCGGCAGTCGGATCATCCGCACGTCGACGCCAAGCGCTTCCTGCATCGACTCGACAATCATCGCATCTCGGTCGTCGATCGGTGGCTTTGCGGCGGCCAACGGAGCAACCGTGGCGAGCAGCAGCATGGGGCCTCCAGTGGGGTCGGCCCAACTCTTCTCACTGGGCTTGGCCCGAGCCGCGAGGACGCCGCGGCTCATCTGGGAGCCGACCCTCGCTCGATTCGATTAGACTGGTCCCGACTCCACGGAGAGAGACCATGCGCTGGTGTGTCAGGGCGCTTCAGGCGCTGGCCTTCCTCGGGCCCAGTGCGGCCTTCGCTTTCGACGGCGGCGACCCACGTCAGCAGAGCGAAGACGTCCCGTCCGAGGTCGATGTCGATCCGGAGTACGTGGTCGGCGGGACCGAGGTCAAGGGCAAGCGCTGGGACGCGGCGGTCGGCATCATCTATGGCAGCGTCGACGACGGCTACATCGGCTGCACCGGCTCGCTGATCCACCCTCGCTGGGTGCTCACCGCGGGCCACTGCACGGACGGCGTCGGTGGCGTGATCATCGGAGCCCACAACTGGATCGCCGAATGGAACACCGCGGAGCGGATCGAGGTCGTGCAGATCATCACGCACCCGAACTACGACGGACAGCTCACCGTCGGATCCGACATCGCGTTGCTCAAGTTGGACAAGGCGTCCGACCAGGAGCCGGCCATGATCGCCGTGGACTGCGTCATCGACGAGTTCTTGAAGAACCGCGCCGAGGTCGAAATCGTCGGCTTCGGCGAAACCGAGAGTGGATTCAACGTCCTGTTGAACCACGCCGGTACGACGATCTACGACGCCAAGTGCAGGGACGTCGACGGGGGTTGCGCTCCCGAGGTCTCCCCTGGCGGCGAGCTCGCGGCCGGTGGCGATGGCGCCGACTCCTGCTACGGCGACTCGGGCGGCCCCCTGTTTTTGAAGACCGACATCGGCGACTTCGTCTCGGGCGTGGCCTCGCGGACCCTGTTCGAAGGGAACGTGCCCTGTGGCAGTGGCGGGATCTGGACGCGCCCGGACTACTTCTTCGAGTGGTTGCAGGACAACTCCGGGCCCGACATCAGCTACGACTACTGCAACGAAGCGGCAGAGGTCTGGGCACAAATGATCGTCACGCGTCCGGGCAAGACCGGGTACACGCTGGTCGAGATCGCCGACCCGGACGGAGACCCCACCCAAGCCATCATCGACGTGGTGGAGCCACCAGCGCACGGCACGGTGGGCGTCCATGACGACGGGGTGCTGGGGTACACCGCCGACGACGACTTCGTGGGGACGGACGCGTTCACCATCTCGGTCACCGACAGCGGCAACGCCCTGTGGACCTACGCTGGCAATCCCGTCGCAACCGAGCTGACCATCTCGGTCGAGTCGACGCGCAAGGCCTTTGTCTCGCCATCGACCGTCGAAGGCCAAGGAGGTTGCGGCTGCCGCTCGAGCGGCGGGTCGATCGGATGGATGGCTTTGCTGGTAGCCTTGGTCATTCCACGTCGACGCGTGGCAGCTCTTTCCGGCAGCACTGCGAAGAGGGCGTAGGCGAAAGCCGTCTGACCGTGTCCTGAGTTGCGCTATCTCGGAACGATCGGGCGAGCAGGTCTAGAGCACCGACCGGAAACTGGACCGAGAGCGCTGAGCCAGGCTGGTTCGCTGGCGCCGGGTCACCGACGAAGGCGTAGCGCAGCTACGTCGAGCGAGGTGTGCCCAAGTCAGCGGGCCAGACCGGCCAGCGA
>PJEL010002017.1_pt1 | contig 19282 bp, 20 predicted proteins | sample 1853271 | NCBI WGS metagenome assembly PJEL01 (sample SAMN08108733, study PRJNA415343) | Invertebrate metagenome, whole genome shotgun sequencing project. | host: Globobulimina | place: Sweden: Gullmar Fjord | collected 2015-08
CTCAACATCCCCATTCCTTCCGAACCTGGTTCTGCAACATTCGGCTCACCGGACGCCCCTGTTTGCATGAAGAGATTTTTTCCAATCGGGTTCAAGCCTGCAGGATTGATAAATTTCGCCAGTTGAATGTTTCCAACATTGGTAGGTGTGGGATCATCACCCATTAATACTTGAATCTGCCCCTGTTGACTGATAATGATTTTTGTAGCTTCCGGTGGTAAAACGATTTCCGGTTCCATTGGATAACCATCAGAATTTACGACCCTTCCATCGGCATCCCGCTGCCAAGCACCGTCTCTTGAATAGGCAATTGTTCCGTTAGGACGAAGTACTCTGAAAAAGCCATCACCATCAATACTGATATCCAGATCATTTCCAGTGTGCATCAGATTTCCTTGAGTGAAAATTTTCTGAGTTCCTGCTAATTTTACGCCGTGCCCTTTGTGAATTCCGGTTGGTGAAATGGTATTGGATGAGGTGCTTGAACCGGGCATGATTTCGTTGGAATAAAGCAAATCCTGGAAATTGTTACGGGTTTGTTTAAATCCATTGGTGTTGACATTCGCCAGGTTGTTGGCAATGGTGTCAATTTGTGATTGTTGCCCCTTCATCCCTGTGGCTGAAGTAAATAGCGATGTCATCATAACAGCACACTCCTATTGAATTAACTTATACTCGAGCAATCGAGACTGATTTATCATCTAATTCATCAACCGACCGTATCGCTTTTTGAGAAGCTTCATAAGACCGGTTTACTGCAATCATTTTAATCATTTCTTGAACGGAATCCACATTTGAACTTTCAAGTACACCTTGCAATATAACCGGGCGGTCCATGCCTATTGGCTTTTGGGCCTTACTTGATGGTACCCAGTAAGAATTTCCTAGTCTGGTTAACCTTGCAGGTTGATCGAAGTTTACAATTTTAATAAAATCTATTTCCTTTCCATCAACTAAAACAGCACCATCTTGCCCAACGGAAAACTCTTTTCCTGTTATCTGGATAGGACCTTTTTTGCCTAACACCTTGTGTCCGGAATTGGTGGTTAGATATCCGTCATTGCCTTTTAAAAACTGCCCATTTCTTGTATATCTAGCCCCATAGGGAGAGTCTATTACAAAAAAACAGGTCAGATTATTGTGGTTCTATTAGCTGGGGGAGACAAGCGGACTCAAAATAGAGACATAAAAATCGCTCAACGTTTAGCAAAAGATCTTTAGGAGTTATCATGGCAAAAACGAAAACCACACGATATGACGTTGCAGAACACCTCCGTACCCCTGAGGAAATGGCAGCATATCTTGAAGCCAGCTTTGAGGAAGCAGATGGTGATGCAACTTTCATTGCAAAGGCCCTTGGTGATATTGCAAGAGCCAAAGGTATGTCACAGGTGGCAAGAGATGCTGGATTGTCTAGGGAAAGCCTCTATAAGGCACTTTCAGGTGACAGGAATCCCAATTTCGATACTATTTTAAAGGTCATTTCAGCACTTGGTCTAAAACTTCATGCAGAAGCGATACGTTCACATACAGCTTAGCCCAACAAGTCGCGAGAGACCGACCACACCCGCCGCTTCGCTCTGGGCGTGGCGGCTCAGCTCTGCGTTATGAGGGAAAAGCGATTAGTGATGAAGGTAGTTACTTAGTTCTTTGTAGAAGTTTTGATAAGATCCGAAGGAATAAAGGTATAGAGTTGACCCTTCAATTTCATATGCTAATAGAATCAGGTTGTTTCCGACTTTGTATTTATAGACCCTTATTCCTTGGAGGTCTCCTCTTTTAAAATCACCAATTTCAGGACTTGCCATTATCGTTTTAATGGCTTCATCCAGCTTTTTGATTTGGTTCTTTTTCAGTTTCTTCTTTTGTTTGGCAAATATGGGGGACTGGATAATTTCAGAGATTGTGCCCATATATTATTCTCCAAAAACATACGGGGTTCCCAGTCCTGATTTAATTTCTTCTTTACCGACTAAAATGTCTTGTATAAATGGTAGTGGTAAATCTGGATTCTCTTCAATTATTTGACCTATTTTTGCCCAGTACTCGATTTGACCTGCAACAGAGCGTTTAAACACCTTAGATTGTACCTTTGCTTTTGCGACGAGTTCATCAGATATTTTGACAGCGGTTGGCATATTATCTCCTTTGTGTTGTTTTCGTTTATATTGACATGTAATGCAACCTTTTGCAACTAAATATGTCAAAAAGTCACAACAGATGTGTACAGCGGTCCTTTTTCGTCGCAAGCTCCTCAAAACACTGCTGAAACAGGCGTTGGATTTAAAAAAAATATTAATGAATAAGTTTTTAACCATAATCAAAATACAATGGATTGTATTTACACTGATAATCCTTGTAGTAATTACTTTTTTATCTCTCTGGCCATTAGATGAATTACCACCGGTTCCGGGTTCAGACAAAACCCATCACCTAGTCGCATATGCTTTATTAATGTTGCCTACAGCGATTCGCAAGCCAAACAACTGGGTACTATTTGGATTGCTGTTTATCTTCTATAGCGGTGCGATTGAACTGATACAACCGTATGTAAATAGGTATGGTGAGTGGATGGATATGCTAGCAAACATTGCTGGCATAATTTGCGGAGTAGTTATTGCTGAACTTATTAATTTCTTTACCCCTTCTAAGCATAAATACTCAAGGTAAAGAGTTTGTAAAATCCAACAATGGCATGCAGTTGACTGGCGTTCGGTCGGGAAACCGATGAACGAACCTGAATTGAATACAGCTATTGATTTAGGCAGTTTGTAGTACTTTTACTTCGTCAATAAGTCGATCCGCTAACAGTTCTTCTTGCACTTCAAGTTCTTATTGATCTTGGAGATTCATCCAGAACTGAGCGGATGTACCAAGATATCGATTCAGTCTCAAGGCAGTATCAGCGGTAATACCACGCTTTTTTTTAACTATTTCATTAGTCCGCCTCGGGGGAACTGAAATGTCTTTCGCAAGTCTATCTTGGCTTATGTTCATTGGTTCTATGAATTCCTCAAGTAGTATCATATATTTATGAGGAGGTATTGTGTATACGCAATTGAATATTGGAAAAGAGAGAATTCAGTATATTGACGTCGCGAGATTTTACGCAATGACTATGGTGTTTTACGGTCACTTTATCGAGCGGGTGATGATATTGAATGATCCCACGGCTGCGATTTTGTATAAGTTTATTTATTCATTTCACATGTTATTGTTTTTTGTTCTATCGGGTTTTATATCCAAGGAAAGCGACCTGGAGTTCGATGTTTGTAAATTTTTCAAACACCGATTCTTTTCCCGCCTTCTTCCCTTTTTCTTTTTTACGATTGTATTTATGGTGCTGGCCGCCATATTTCCAGGTGACTTCTTTAATTTAAGGCTTCCAAGTATTGAAGGGTATATTGGCGGACTTGTTTCGACGGGGCTTGGGATTCCGATGTTTTGTGTGCCGTCCTGGTTCTTGTTGATGCTTTTTTCTGTTGAAGTCGTGCACTATATTGTTTTTCGTTTTTTAAAATTTGGCTCAACCCTTTTTAAGTACGATTCAAAAATTTTGATTGCTATTGTTGCTTTTTATATTATCGGCTATATGGTTAACCTGAAGGTCGATTTTATGAATCCCTTGAAACAACGGATGTTCAACTTAATTTTTATCCATGAAGCAATAACGATGTATGCCTTCTATTTATTGGGAGTTTATTTGAGACGAAGAAAATTTCTTACGGAAAAGGTGTCCTTCAAGATATTGATCCCCGGTGTGGTTGTCGCTTTCCTGATTGTTTTATTTACTTTTAGATTAAACAATGGACCTTTTAATTTTAACTACTTCAACTCAGTAGTCATTATTTTTTCGAGCCATGGAAACATGTTCTGGTTTCCTTTAACAGCTGTGGTTGGGTCTTTATTCGTTTTCTTCCTGGGCAAGATCACGCCTGCTCAAAAAACCATCGTTTGGATGGGGCAGAACACATTAATTCTCATGTGTCTGAATGGAGTGTTTTACCACTATGTTAATCCCGGGATGGGAAAATTGGTGTTTACCAATCTCTCCGGTCAGCCGTTATTGATTTTTGTGGCCGGCATATTAATGACCATAATGAGTTTGACGCTTTGTATCCCATTTATATTTCTCTTCAATAAATATGTGCCCCAGCTGGTCGGAAAACCAAAAATAAAAGGGCCATGGTTAAAGAACTTAATCTGATTTTTTATTCTACCGAACGAATGATCGGTTTTACGGAAATTCAAATTTGGGTTTGATCCACTGTTTTAGAAGGTTCAACAGTGATGAATTTTTTCTGTGCCAAATAGCAGTTGCAAATATAGCAAAAAATAGGGTAGGGTCAATAAATTAATCACATTCTTGGTTAACCCATATTTTCCAGAATCAGGTGTTTTGAAATGAAAAAGAAAATTGAGAAAGTACTTATTGCCAACCGTGGCGTCCCAGCTGTTCGAATTATTCATACCTGCAGGGATCTTCGGATTCCGACCACAGCGGTGTATAGTTCACCCGACAGACTGGCTGCTCATGTTTTAATGGCTGATTCGGCGGTTCACATTGGTGAAGCCCCGCCTATTCAGTCTTATCTGAACATGGAAAAAAATATTGCGGCGGCCAAGAAAAGCAATTCCAATGCGATTCATCCTGGCTGGGGATTTCTGGCAGAAAATCCGGATTTCGCCCAGATGGTGATCGATGCAGGTCTAATCTGGATTGGCCCCTCACCGGATGTCATTCGGGTCATGGGAGACAAGGTAGAGGCCAAAAAGCTGGCCCTGGCAGCCAATGTGCCGACGATTCCCGGGTTGAGCAGTGTCAAGGATGTCAAGCAGATTAAAAAATGGATGAAAGATGACCGGGTCGATTTTCCCATTATGATTAAAGCTGCCATGGGTGGTGGCGGTAAAGGGATGGTTAAAGTGGAGAAGGCTGCGGAGCTGGACCAGGCCCTTGAACAAACCCGATCGGAAGCTGTCAAATCATTTGGAGACGGTCAGCTGCTGGTAGAAAAATATATTGAAAAAGGTCGTCATATCGAGGTTCAAGTGGTCGCGGATACTCACGGCAACGTGATCCATCTCTACGAAAGAGAGTGCACACTGCAACGACGCCATCAGAAAATTATTGAAGAAGCTCCCTCTCCCAGTCTGAATGAAGATATCCGCAACGAAATCTGTTTTACAGCGAACCGTCTGATGCGGGAAATCGGTTATACTTCTGCTGGAACAGTGGAGTTTTTATTTGATTCGGCGACGAACAAGTATTTTTTCCTGGAAGTGAACACCCGCCTGCAGGTAGAGCATGGTGTCACGGAACTGATTACCGGTCTGGATATTGTCGCTATTATGATGGATATCGCACAGGGCAAAGAACTGAAATTTGATAAAGCCAAAATCCACCCCAACCGTTGGGCGTTGGAGGTGCGATTGAATGCAGAAGATCCGAAGAACTTCAGCCCCTCTTTTGGTGAAATCAGCCGATTAAGGGTGGAAACAGGACCCGGAGTTCGTGTTGCCCAGAGTGTGTATGAAGGAGCCTCCGTCCCACCCTATTATGATTCTCTGTTGATGTTATTGATGTCATCCGGAGAGACCCGCGATCACGCTATTCAGGCTATGGATAGGACATTGAGTCGAAATATCAGGGTCGAAGGGGTTAAAACCCTGGCCCCGTTGCTGCTGAGTATTATTCGACATAAAGACTTTCGTTCCGGGGATTTCTCTACGCGGTTTATTGAACAGCATATGGATGAGCTTATTTCAAATTTTACTGAAAGTAATAGTGAAGATGAAGTCCTGAAAATCGCCCAGTATGTGGCTGAGGTGTCAGCACTTGGAACCCAGAATTGGATGTGAGATAACCGATGAAAAATATTGTTTTTGCTAAGCCGGGGATGTCCCCTAAGAAAATTATCAGTAATGTCAGAGCTTTGAAAGGCGTCGCCTTTACTTCTACCGGAATGAGAGATGCCGGGCAGTCGGACTTTAAAAACCGACATCGCAGCTATGACTTATTGAGCCTGGCCCCATATTATAATGAGATGGGGCTTTTCAGTGCGGAATGCCATGGTGGTGCCCGTTGGCATGTGGGGATTATGAACCGCAAGGAGAGTCCATTTGAAGAGATGGAGGCCTACCGAAAGGTGATGCCCAACGTGTTGACCCAGACCCTGATTCGGGAGACCAATCTTTGGGGATATCGTCCCTATGCAAAAAATATTATAGAGTATGTGGTTTCCAGAGTGGACATCGACGTCTGGCGTTGCTTTTCATTTCTAAACGATGTCAGAAATATGCGGGTTGTGGCGGAGTGTGTGATGAAAAGGGGCCGACTCTTTGAACCGGCTGTTTCGTTTACTCAGGCCGACTGGGCAACCGATAAATATTATCTGGGTGTGGTCAAGGATATTGTGGCCCTGAGTGGTGGCGTGGACGAGATTGTTCTTTGTATTAAGGATATGGCAGGGGTTGGTAGTCCGAAACGCATCACCGAACTGGTGGATGCCATTAAGCAGAAATATCCCGATCTGGTGATTCAGTATCACCGGCATGCAACAGATGGCTTGGCACTACCTGCGTTATTAGCAGCTGCTCAGGCTGGGGCGAAAATTGTGGATGTTCAGGAAGACGCTTTGACGCGATTCTATGGTCAAGCCCCAATTCTGGCTGCCCAGGCCTACTTTGAGGAGTCCGGGATTCCGGTCAATATCAATCGGGATTTGGCGGAAGCCTCCAGCCAGAAAGTCAGGGAATGGATTGGTGAATATGAATTTGCAGAGTCACCGTTTAAAGGTTTCGATCACGAAGTGGTCACTCACCGCATGCCTGGTGGTGCCTTTCCCAGCTCTTTCGAGCAGGCACAAGAGAGAGGGTTTTTGCACTTGATGCCGGCCATTCTCAAAGTCATGTCGCTCTATAATAAAATTGTCAAATACATGGATGTGACGCCGGGGTCTCAAATTACCTGGGTGACCTGCAGCGGTATCGTCTCTCTCTATGATAAGGAGCGTGGCGAGGCCGGAGTAGAGCATATTATCAGTTTGCTGACAAAGTTCGTTGAAAAGAAAGCGCTGGATTTTGATGCGATGGGCAAAGAGGAAAAAGCTGAGTTGCTGATGCTTTTCAGGAATGCACCGAGTGATTTTAAAAACCTGTTGCTGGGGAATTACGGGAAACTGCCCGTCGGCTGGCCGGATGACTGGGTTTACGAAAGTACCTTTGGTGATGAGTGGAAGAAAAATATCAAAAGCCGGAAAAAACAGTCTCCCCTGGAATCAATGAAGGATGAAGACCTGAGTAAGCTCAGGCTGGAACTGACCGAGCAACTGGGTCGTGATCCCTCTGATGAGGAATTTATCCTCTACCTGATGCACCCCAAGGATGCGCTGGAAATGATCAATTTCAGAGAGAAATTTGGCGAAACGCCGTTGCTATTGCCCACCAATGTCTGGCGGGAAGGGCTTAAGAAAATGGGGGACAAGGTTGCCTTTGAGCATTGGGGAAAACCGTACTGTATCGAGATGGTTTCTGTCAGTGATGTCCACGATGGTCTGATTCACGTGGTGTTACGGGTCAATAACAAGACCCGGGTTTTTACAATCGAAACACCGGATGCCAAACGAGTTGAAATCAGAATGGCGAAGGCACCCAATGAAATTGGGGCCCCCATTAACGGTACCGCCTGGCGGATCGGAAATCCGGATCGAGGTCCGGTTAAAGTCGGTGATATTGTGCATAAGGGTGAGGAGATCGCCAATCTGGAAGCCATGAAGATGGAAAACGCCATTAACTCACCTTTTGAGGGACAAATTGCAGAAGTCTGTTTTAACCTCAACGATACCGTTGATGAAGGACAGCTGCTCTATGTGTTGGAAGAGAAAACAGCAAAGAAGTAACTTAGATCTCCCTTTAATACGCGCTTTAATCACAGAGCGCGTACCCCTTTGTCATAGGTCGGCTCATAAATTAGTTCACATTCTGTTTGCAAAATGTCCAGTGTTTTGGGGACTTTTGCAAATGGATTATGTGAAGTTATTTATGAACGATCCCTTACCTTTAGCGTCCAAGATACACTCCTGGAATTTTCCATCGGGAAACAAAACACTAAATTGATTAAGTGAATGAGCGATAATCAAACTTCTGCTAACAAGACCAGCCCATTTACGTTATTCAAAAACGCTCAGTTCTCCTGGTTGTTCGCAAGTAATATTGCATTCTTTTTTGCCATGCAGGCCCAGTTTGCGTTGCGTGGCTGGCTGGCATTTAAAATGACGGACAGCGAATTTGCTCTCGGTATGATGGTGTTTGCGATTGCCGTACCCATGTTTCTGCTCAGTCCTTTTGGCGGGGTAATGGCGGACAAAAAAAATCGTCGCAACCTGATCATGGTGGGACAGTTTATAGCCTTTGCGTTAGATCTGCTTATTTTGATCCTGTTGTTTACAGATAAACTGGAATTCTGGCATCTTCTCTCTTCCTCTGCTATCATGGGCTGCGCTTTTCCGTTTATCATGCCGGCTCGAAATGCCATTGTTGTGAATGTCGTGGGAAAATCCAGATTGGAGCATGCCATGGCCATCAACATGGGCGGGGTCAATATGGCAAGGTTTCTGGGGCCTGCGACGGCGGCTTTTCTCATTGATTTTGTGGGGGTGAGCCATGCCTATCTGATGGGAGTCTCTCTTTTTGGCATTGGCCTGCTGTTTATGACCCGTGTCAGAAGTTCCATCCCAAGCAGTGAGATGAAAACAGTTTCAGCTGTAAAGAGCGTCATGGAAGGTGTCATGTACATGAAAGAGAATCGGCTGATTCTGATTCTCCTCGTCTTCGGTCTGGTGCCGATGTTCCTGGCCATGCCCTTTCAGAATCTGCTGGTGGTTTTCGCTGAAAAAGTGTGGCAGGCCGGGCCCCGCGGTTTTGGGTTTTTGAGTGGCGCCTATGGTGCCGGAGGGGTCATTGGCTCATTATGGGTTGCAAGCATCAGGAACACATATAAAAGGCTCAGAAGAATGATGGTTGCCTGCCTCGCATTTGGTGTCTTGCTCTTCAGTTTTTCGATCAGTCCCTATTTTCTGTTGGGCCTGTTGCTGGTCTTTCTGGCCAACGCATGTCTGAATGTCTTCAACACGCTCAATAATACTGCGATACAGCTGCTGATTCCGGATCGGGTCAGGGGCAGGATCTCAAGTTTTCTGATGATGTCCTTTTCTTTGCCGTTGCTGGGTACCCTGCCTGTCTCAGCTGTTGCGGAGGCCTATGGAGCCCCGTTTGCTGTCGCTCTAGCCTCTGTTCTGGCCACATTGGTCTGTCTACTTTTCTATGTCCTGAGCAAGCATTTGCGCGGTATGGACGAGAATGTCAAGAATGCCCGGGAAATTTGAGAAACAAAGGCAATATCACTTCTTTATGCATGACTTTTCTTAGTGCGTAGATAATAGTGTAATATTAGGTGTTGTAGAGTGTGTTTTAATTTGTTAAAATAGCGTTGCCATAAACACAATATATATGCACTCGGGGGATCTTATGACTATTGAAACTGTGAGGATGAATATTACTATCCAGAAAGATCTGGCAATGGATCTGAATAAATTGACAAGCCCCAGAAAGCGCAGTGCTTTCATAAATGAGGCGATTAAACAAAAGCTGGAACTGCAAAAAAAAGAAAAACTGGAATTGCTGCTGGAAGAAGGCTACAAAGACCGGTATCAGGAAAGTATCGATATGTCTGAAGAATTCGCCGCAAGCGATGTGGAGGGTTGGGATGATTATTGAGCGAAATGGCATCTATTTGGCCAATCTTGATCCTGTCATTGGCCATGAGATAGCGAAAACCAGACCAGTTGTCATCGTCTCCAATAATTTTAATAATCGTTATTCTGGAACCGTGTCTGTATTACCGCTAACTTCTTCAAAATTGCAGAAAACGTATCCTTTTGAAGTCATGTTGACGAAAGGTACAGGCAATCTTCCGAAAAAATCCAAGGTTAAAGCGGATCAGATAAGAACACTCGATAAACAAAGAATCGTCAAGCATATTGGCGCCCTAACCGATAAGGAGATGAAACAAATTAATGAAGCAATAATCATTCACTTATCTCTGAGATAGGGTATCCCGCACACCCCGTGCAACCCATAAGGAAAAATCTATCATATACCAATCCAATTCCAGAAAACTGTTGAGAAAGGATCAAAATGTCTGAATACAAACCTACTTGGAAGCTAATAGATGAAGAAATTGGTATTTGGGAAGCTGTCTATCGAGTACCTGGTTTTAAATGCCGAACTGTCGCCATTCGCCTTAAGTCAGGTGGTTTCCTTCTCTATAGCCCCGGTGGCGGGCTGATTGAGTCGGCTCAAAAAGAAATTCTGAACTCCTCGGAGGTTGACGTTTTGCTGGTTCCCAATTTTGTTCATCACCTGGGATTGGCGAAGTGGCGAAAACAATATCCAAAAGCGATTGCAGTGGCTTCTGAAATTGCAATGCCCCGTTTAAAAAAGCAAGGACACGCAGATCTTCACCCTTTAAGCAAGATTGCAGATCTCCTGCCAGAAAAAATCTCCTATCTTGAACCTGAAGGAACCCGAATGGGGGAATCCTGGTTACAAGCCGAAACGGCAAAGGGAATTATGTGGATCGTTTGCGATCTGTTCTTCAACCATCCCCATGTGTCCAAAAAAATTATACCGCGCCTCATCATGAAAGCGATGAAAGCCGGACCGGGATTAAGTGTGAGCAGGATAACTTACTGGGGAGGTATTAAAAACCACCGCTCTTATCGGGAATGGGTCCTGCGACAATTAGAGGAATCACCTCCTAAAATCTTATTGCCGAATCATGGCGACATGTTGACGGATGATAATCTGCCGGAAAAAATTCGGCAATTGGTCTAATGATATGACAGACTGCATCCTCTTCAATATAAATCTACAGTGCACCTAGCTCATCGTAAATTGGCATTTTTCGCCCAGAATGTGACATTTCAAGCCATTTTATCTATCCGCGATTTATGCTTTAATCAGATTCAACAAAGGGTCGGCTCAAAAATTACTTGGCATTCTGTCGGCAAAATGTCCAGTGTTTTGGGGACTTTTGCAGACAGCTTAGGCCAAGTTATTTTTGTACGATCCCAAAGCTTCGCACCAAATTGATTTTTGATTTGTGATGCGGCGAGCAATGAATCTAGTCGAATGAGGGAAAATCATGAGCAAAACACATTTTGAAGTTAAGGGAAATCTTGGAATTTTCACCTTGAATGACCCACCTCTGAACCTGATGAGTATGGGAATGATGGATGAGATAGAGGCATTTTTAGATACATATACTCAACATAACATTCGCGCTTTGATTTTGAGAGCGGAGGGTGAGGTATTTTCTGCTGGCGTGCAGGTGGATGACGTCTTTCAGAATAGGTCTTCATCTGAGGCATCGGATATGTTGAAGCGGTTTAACAATAACCTTTTTCGATTTGAAAAACTTCCATTTCCAACTCTTGCGGTTGTTCAAGGAGATTGCCTGACTGCGGGAGTTGAATTTGTGCTGGCCTGCGATATGGCATGGGCAGCAGATAGTGCCAATTTCGGACAGATTGAGGCTGTCATTGGTACGACGCCTATGGGGGGTGGAACCCAAAGATTAACTCAAAGGGTCGGAGCAGCAAGAGCTGCTGAAATTGTGATGTCAGCAAGCTTTTATCCGGCAACCACTTTTGAAAAATGGCATATCATCAATCGGGTTCTTCCAAAAGATGAACTGACAGAAAAAGCCATGAAATTTGCGGAAAAGCTCTCGCAAGGGCCAACTCTGGCTCACAATGCGACAAAAACACTGATTCGTGAATCACGAAACAATGGTATCGAGGCAGCTGATAACAAACTTCCAGAAGTGACTGCACCATTGTTTGAAAGTGAGGATATGAAAAATGGCCTTGAATCACTTCTAGCAAATGGTCCGGGTAAAACTGTTTTTAGGGGAAAGTAATTGTAGATCACTGCAACTAATAATACAGATAATTCCTAACCTGAAAATCTCATAATACGCATTAAAGTGGTTTTAAAAGTCAATACAATCGTTTGAACTTTTTTGATCCTGCAAATATTTTCAGGAAAACACTATGGACAGAAGTGAAGGGATTTTATATTTATAAATAAACTTGCAGGGCAACTACAGTAAGTGTCATTTTGCTTTAATTAATAAATGGCTAATTCTAAGGGTCGGTTCATAAATTAGTCAAGTGTTTCGCCAGAAACACGTTGCTGACACATTCTGTTTACAAAATGTCCAGTGTTTTGGAGACTTTTGCGAATAGATTATGTGAAGTTATTTATGAACGATCCCCAACTTTGTAATCTGAAGAACTTGGCAATGAAACCTAAAAAACAAACGAAGGAACAGCTTAAAAAAGCAAAAAAGCAGGAAAAAAGTTATCAAAAGCAAATTCAGATTATCGAAGGGGCACTGCAGGTTTTCGGGGAGAAAGGATTTGAGGCGACTACTATCTCAGAGATTTGCAAAAAGGCGAAAATATCCGATGCCACTCTGTATGAATACTTCAGTTCTAAAGAAGATGTCCTTTTTTCAATAGCCGAATATTTCACAAGTTCTGAAATCAAGAAACTCAAAGAGGTGAATCATTATATTCACGAACCCCGGGAACGGATGAGAATGTTAATCCAGGCTCATCTCGAATTCTATGAAGGCAACCCTCTTTACTCTTCAGTCGCTCTGCTTAATTTGAAAGGCAACCGCAACTTCATCAAATCAAAAGCCTACGGGGTTGTGCGTGAATCCACGAAAGCGTTTGTGGACACATTCCAGGAGGGGGTCGAAAAGGGTATCTTTCGGGATGATATCGATAAATACCTGGTCAGAAACATGATCCTGGGATTTATGGAGCATCTAATTATTCAGTGGCTTCTTGTCGGGAGGCCTGAAAAAATATCTATCTATCGCGACACGATATTTGATATGGTTATCAGAGCAATCGAAAAAAGAGTAGAAGCCTGATCTTAACTCACTTCAAAATTCAATGTCACTTTTTCAACTTTTGAAATATCCCTGTTATAAAAGAGCGAACCAAAATAAAACAGAGTCCCTGCAAGAATGCTAAAGATGGGTAACACTGTCATGGCCGTTTGAATATCATATCTGTCAGACAAAAACCCTGTGAAAATCGGGCCTAGAGAGCTGCCCAGCAAGGTCTGTACAACAACACACAAACTGTAGGAAGTGGCCCGCAGGCCCGGATGTATAACATCCTGAGTAACAGCCACGGCGGCAGGAACAAACATGATTGCCGCCATACCGCCAATAAGTAGTGTCAAAAACTGAATCGTACCGGTCAGAAAATTAAAAGCAACAAACAAAAGCAAACCAGTCGTAAATGAAGAGAGGGCAGGGAATACAAGCCTGGCGTTTTTTCTTTGTTTCAGCCATTTGTCGGCAAGAAACCCTCCTAAAGGGGCCCCGATGACTGCCATGAGCATAATAATACTGGCTTTCATGCTGGCTTCATCCATGGGCAGATCATATTGACGATGAAAATAGGTGGGAAGCCAGCTCAGCAAAGAAGTAGTGACAAATACACACCCTGCAAATCCCAGATAGGTAAAAACCAAAGAGGGGATCTTCAGAAATTTTTGAACGATCTCTTTGATCTCAAGTTTTGATTTCCCGTTACTGTCTGCACCGTCTTGTTTGACCAGATCAACCGTCTGGTAATCTTTTACGAAAAAAAATAAGATGGCAATCAAGAGGCCGGGCAAGGCGACAATCCCAAAGGCATGTCGCCAGCCATAACGGGTGGCAATTAATCCGCCAACAGCAATCCCGATGGCGCTACCAAGGGGAATTGCAGAATTCCAGACACCCATGATCAGGGCTCTTTTTTTCTCAGGGAAAAGTGCCGAAATCATAGCCGAACCGCCCGGGGCATAGGCTGCTTCACCGACGCCGATGGCAACTCTGGCGGCAAATAGCTGGCCAAAGTTTCTGGTAAACGCGCACGCTACTGTGGCCAAGCTCCAGAATACCGCCATCAGGCCGATGCTTTTTTTTCTGCTCCAGCGATCAATCAGAATGGAGATAGGAAGCGCAAAAACAAACTGGGCCCAATAAACAGCTGAGACAAACATTCCACACTGCGTATCGGTCAAGCCCCATTCCTGCTTGATATAGGGGAACAGGGAGACAATCACCAACCGGTCAATGTAATCAAACATGAATAGTAGAAAGAGCAGCAGGAATACATAGTTGGCGTATCCCTTTGAACGAAGATAGCCGCCACTGTTTGTGGTATCTGTCATTTACATTACTCTCCGAATTGCTAATAGACGGGCCTCTTCCGGGTAAAATATGAAACCCAATCTTTCAAGAAAACCCTGTTTTGGCTAGTGGTCAGGATTTTGAACTTAACAAAAAATTCGCCCAGCCGACCAGTCGTTCGCCCATGGAGCGACCGAAAAATCCTTTGGCAAGTCCCAGTATCATTTTTTCCGCATTTGACTGGTAGGGCATCCAGAGGTCCTTGCTCGATTTGGGTGATAACATCTGGCTCTTTTGGGTCACCCAGTTGAAATATGCCTGCTCTCCGGAGAGTCTGCCGACACCGGAATCTCCCTCTCCGCCAAACGGGAGGGTAGCGCAACCACCCGATTGAACGGCATTGTTAATCATCACATGTCCCCCCTTCAGTTGACCGGCCATCTTTCCTGCTGTCTTAATATCCCTGCTCCAGACGCTTGCCGCCAGCCCGTATTGAGAATCATTGGCCAGGCGAATAGCTTCGTCATCATCGGTAAACGTCATCAGCGGTAAAAATGGCCCGAAGGTCTCTTCCCGCATCATTAGCATCTCGTGAGTCATCCCGGTTAAAACCGTCGGGGACCAGATTCGCCCTTTGCCCAGTTTGATTGCTTTTCCACCATATGCGAGTGTTGCCCCTTTGGTAAGAGCATCGTCCAGATGCTTTTGATAAACCTCTTCCTGCGGCGGCCAGGTCATGGGTCCGATATCATAATCAGTTCGCAAACCGTCTGCCAGTTTTAATTCTTTAACCCATTTTAGGATGTGCTTTGTCAGCGGTTCGGCAATGCTGGTGTGAGCATAGATGCGCTCAATACCATTGCATACCTGGCCGGAATTGAAACAGGTTCCGCTGACCAGGCCCCTGGCAGTGAGATCCAGATCTGCATCAAAACGAACAACTGCAGGATCGTTGCCGCCAAGCTCCAGGACCATGGGTATCAGACGTTGTACAGCACGCATACCAACTTCACGGCCGACCCGTGTCGATCCAATAAAACAGATCGCATCCGAGTGATCAATAACTGCCTGCCCGGTTTCGGCAAATCCATGTACCATTTGCACGAGTCCTTTCGGAACACCGGCATCCTCAAAGAGACTCTTCACCAGTTCCCCCACCAGCGGCTGGAAAGGTGATGGCTTCTGGAGAACGGCATTGCCTGCGGCCAGGGCTGGAAGCATATGCTTGATCCCGGATTCAAAAGGAAAATTCCAGGGCATAATCAAACCGACCACGCCTAACGGTTGATAAAAAATCCGTGCCTTTGATCCAATAAAAAATGTCGGGCTGACTTTGACCCCCTTGGCCAATTTACGGGCTGTTTTGGTGTGAAGTTTTACATTCCCGGATATGGGAAGTATCATTCCCAGCGCCTCGCTACGCGGTTTGCCGTTTTCGGAAGAAACAACCGAGGCAATTTCGTCAGCCCGATCCAGCATGACGCCAATGAGTCTGTTCAAAATACGGTTTCGCCCGTCAACACCCAATGCAACCCATGATTTCTGGGTAGTGCGAGCCTCTTTAGCTGCCTCACTGACATCGGCAGCATCGCTTTGCCGAAACTCGCCTAAAATCTCACCTGTGGCCGGATTTCTCGATTCGATAAACTTATCTAAGCGTTTGGCGATCTGCTGATTCATTTTCACCTCTATATATTGTGGTTACAATCGATTTTCATTGATCATCCATTCGTGGCAGTCTTCCAGCATTTTCACCAGAGGGATAGGATTGTATTCAAGTTCATTAATGGCTTTTTCTGAGCTGCAGACCAGTTCCGAACTGATCAAAATGGCCTTTTCCGGGGTCACATCGGGTTCCTTGTCAGTCAGGGTTGACAGCCAGTATGAGGCTCGCCCCAAAGCTTTAAGGACAAATCCCGGGGTTGGATTTTTGGGGGTTTTAAGGTTCAGCAGTCTGCCGATCGCTTGGACAAACTCAATCCAGCTCGCATCAGCGCCGCCCAGAAGATAATTATGGCCGGTCCGGCCTTTTTCATAGGCCTTAATTTGCGCCCGAGCCACTTCCTGCACATGGCAAAAAGTCGCTTTCCCCGGTGGTGCCCCCGGCAGATTTCCTTTGTTAATCATGCCGAACATTCTCGACCAGCCGGAAAAATCGTAAGGGCCAATTATATTTGCGGGGTTCAGGATTACACTGTCCAGGCCACTTTTAATCCCTTTATGAACTTCCAATTCGGCCAGTCGTTTGGTCCGAAAATAATTCAACCAGAAGTTCTCCGCATTCGAAACAGATTCCTCTGTAATTCGGTCGGGCTGAAACCCGTATGCGGCTATGCTGGACGTATAAATAAACCGCCCGGCTTTTCGCTTCAAGGCCGTATCCACCAAGTTGCGAGTCCCTTCAACATTAATCCGGGTCTGTCGCTCATCCCCCTGCTTCCAGTGACTGGTATCCCCGGCCAGATGAAATACCACATCCACTTTTTCAGGCATGGCTTGCTCACAGGAAGAGAGATCCGTTATGTCACCTTGAATCTGCACAACTTTTTCTCTGCCGACAAATGATCCCGGTATGGGCGAGATGTCAAAATTCAGAATCTTCCAATTGGTTTCTATTAGTTGCTCCAGCAGGTTCAATCCTAAAAATCCGGAACCTCCGGTGACAAATGCTGTTTTCATGAAGAACTCTTATTACCCTGTCGCTGCTGGATATTCTCCAGGGCTTGTTGACGATAGAATTCGTGGAGACCGGTTTTTCGAAAAACACTTGTCATAATGGCAGGATTAATCACGTCCAACAGCATCGCTGGTAACATGGAATTGGGATTTACCAGGACTTCCTGCAGATCCTTTTTAATGGCTTTGATAACCGCTTTTCCGACATCCTGTGGCTTACTTTCGCCGGAAATTTTAGGTGCTTTTTTATGATAAACAGCAAACATTCCAGAATCGGAAACAAATCCGGGGCAGATGACAGAAGCGCTGACACCCGTATCACGCAATTCTGCTCGAATGCTGCTGTTCCAGGCAATCAGGCCGGCTTTGGTTGCGGCGTACGACGCTGAGTAGGGTTGCCCTTTCTTTCCGCCCAAAGAGGACATTGTCACTATATGGCCGCTCTTCCTTTTCAACATATCCGGCAGAACAGCCCGAGTCAGCTTCAATGGCGACATCAGGTTGGTCTGGACCAGGTTTTCGATGTCAGCAGGTGCCAGGTCGACAAAGGAGCTGATCCATTCCACACCCGCATTGTTAATCAGCAGATCGATGTGACCAAAGGCCTTTTTTACCTCTTCGACCAACCCGATACGCGACTTCTCATTATTGATATCTGCCGGATACACATTTACTTCAATATTAAATTGCCTCAGTTCTTCAGCCACTTTTTCCAGTTTGTCCTTGGATCTAGCGGTCAGCGCAATGTTGACCCCTTCCCTGGCCAGACTCTGTGCCACATGAGGGCCTAAACCCATAGAACCACCGGTTAACAGAGCATTTTTGCCCTTCAGGTTTTTCATAGATATCCCTTTTTTACGAACCTATTTAGAGGCAGAGGCCAGAGATGATAAAGCCTTCGTGATGGTCTGCGCTTCTGAAATCATTGCATCAACAGCCTCTTTAACCGTTACCAGCTTATTGACCAATCCACCAATTTGCCCGCAGTAGACTGTCCCCTCTTCACAATCTCCGTCAACACAGGCCATAATCGATCTGCCTCCACCGATCAGTTCCATCAGTTTATCCGCTGGCATTCCCTCGTTTTCAGCTTTGATTATCTGAGTGGTCAGGCTGTTTTTCAATGTTCGGGTTGGCCCGACGCTCGTACGACCTGTAATACAGGTATCACCGCCCTGACTGGCAATAATGGCATCTTTGACATTTTGATGCGCACCGGATTCCACGGTAGTGGCAAACCGGGTTCCAACTTGCACGCCTTTGGCTCCCAAAGACAGGGCAGCAACAAATCCCTGTCCGTTCGCAATCCCCCCGGCGGAAACGACTGGGATATTCAGGGCTCTGACAGCCTGCGGAATAAAGGTCATGGTCGTCAATTCATCAAACCCGTTGTGTCCTCCTGCTTCAAAGCCTTCGGCGACGACAATATCCACCCCGGCGTCTTCACATTTTTTCGCCATTACCACGGAAGAGGTCACATGGATCACTTTACATCCCCGATCATGGATCAGCTGGGTATACCGTTTTGGGCTACCGGCAGAGGTGGAGATAACAGACGCACCACCTTTGATGGAAACATCGATCATCTCTTCGGCATCCGGTCTGGCAAGGGGAACGTTTACACCGAAGGGCTTGGACGTTTTAGAACGAACTATTTCCAGCTCCGAGGTTATCTCCTCCAGGGACATACCCCCCGCACCAAGGAGTCCCAGGCCACCGGCTTCAGAAACAGCTCCTGTTAGCTCCCCCTTTCCAACAAAGACCATTCCCCCGAGAATGATCGGATATTGGATGTTTAAAATGTCACAAATTTCAGTTCGAAACATGATTGACTCCTTTTTATACGAGAAAAGAAAAAAAGCTGAACTGAGTGTCTGTCACAGCACTATTTCAATTGCCTGGAGGAGTTTCTTAGATGATCTCAGCGAAATGAAGCGACCGAAATCCCTCTGTCTGAGCAAATCGAGTTGGGATTTCAGCGAAGTAAGCCATAGATCATCTTGAAACGGATCTGCGATTGAAATAGTGTTGTGACAGACACGGTCTTTTTTTTATCTTTCGTTATGCTTGTCCCGGGCATGTTAGTTATACTTTTATACCAATCATTTTTCGGGCGTTGTCTTTGTAAATTTCCAATGGTGCTTCCAGGCCCATCATCATCTTCTGGGTTGCAAATGATCCTTCTGCATGAATCGTCAGGGTTTCATGGTAACCGTGGAAGTCACTGGCGACAATATGATGCGCGTAACTCATCAGCTTTAGACGTTCCTCTGCAGTATATCCATTGGCGCCGCCCAGACTTTTCTCCAGATGGGGTCTCAGTTCCTCATTCTGCCAATC
>PJEL010002018.1_pt1 | contig 19282 bp, 15 predicted proteins | sample 1853271 | NCBI WGS metagenome assembly PJEL01 (sample SAMN08108733, study PRJNA415343) | Invertebrate metagenome, whole genome shotgun sequencing project. | host: Globobulimina | place: Sweden: Gullmar Fjord | collected 2015-08
TTAGCATATACATATATTGAATAAACTATAAGGACGAGCACAGCATCATCAAATAATGACAAGAACCAAGCCATAATCTGTCCTGGGACAACACAGCTTTAGATCGACCGTGACCTCTTCATCGTTGCTCAATGCCACCCGGGATTTGTGGGTACCCGAACCAACGTAAGATTCTCAATCAAATTCACGTTGCATGAATAGTGTTATATTCTCACAATTCTTTAATCAAAAATATATAACAATATATTATTAATAATAGAGAAAACGTCCGATTTTCGAAAGCACGAGTCTGTGCGTGACGATATATTTTGACGTGGATTGGTAGATCTACAAACTGAACGCGCCAAACGGTTTGGTTCAGAAGGATACATGCCACAGTGACAGTGTTACATATACAAGAGGTGATATATACTGTTTAAAGTTCAAGAAACATGAAGAAATATCAGAGGTATGCCACTAAGTACAGCCATTATTCGACTTAACCGACTAACCACCCTTCAACAGCCCTCTCGACAATGGGAAAACCTGGTGCAAATTTGAAGATAATGTCTGTAATCGTACAAGAATATTTATAATGGTGCAGATATGAGAGGGCGCTGGGCTCGTTTATCTCCATTTGCTTATGCTTATTGTCGATCGAGTTTGCTGTTGGACAAGAACAAAGCTCTAAAGGAATTTGTGAGACATACATCGTGAACCCTGGTGACAGTGCTCTCAGTATCGCTCAAAAATTTGGGCTAGACTATGAAAATTTTGTCAGTGCATTGAAAGAGTGCGTGGGCTACGTGGAGGGCAATGTACTTCAGATTGGACAAAAGGTCTGCGTCCCTCCATATTCCAGCAGTTGCCAATTTGTGGCATCAATTGGAGAGGATGATACATGTAAGTACTACACGGTTCAATATGGAGACACCCTATCTATAATTTCGAACCTTTTTAACATGGAAGTCGCAGAATTTGCTGCATTGAATGGATTTAATCTCACAAATACAGTGAAGCCTATGATGAAACTTGCATTGCCCCCTTGGGATGAAAGCTGTCCTCGCGACATTTTGTCAAAGCCTGTGCAAGAAGCTCCACTAGCTGATTGTAGAGTATATATTTCAAATGGTGGGGAAAGTCTTGCTGACATTGCATCGAAAGTCTCGTTGCGAGAAAGCGATCTTTTATTTTACAATGCTGAGTACCAGAGTGCTCAACAGACAGAACCTGGTGCTCAAATAAAGCTAAGTCCCTGGACCGAGAGTTGCGAGAATAACGTGGTTGTAATTAATAGACCGTACGTAACCTTTATATCACGAGACCAATTTGAAATGATTTTATCGGTTTTGCGACTTTGTATGCAGGGTTTCGTCAGAGTCTGTTGAAATTTCCACTGGAGCTACTTCTCCGCAGGCAGCAGCAGGATCTGATCTTATTTTGGCTCCAAGTATAGCCCCCGAGCCCATAGAAAAAGAAGAAGACCCAACGCCAGGGCAGTTCGACGACCTTGGTAGAGTAGTGGTCGATCTGTACCTTGAGGGAATCAGCAGCAAAGATTTCTCTGAGGGTGAATATCTATTCCGAAAGAATCTGGCCTTAGCTTCTGGCGTGCCAATCAGTCATATCGATGTGAGATTCTTTTTGTTGGTAGAAAGTGATCCCAATAGGAAACTGCTGAAGGAAAATCTCCTTCAAGCCAATACAGCCATCTATGGGGATGAGATGGAGATCTATAAAAATCTCAACCAATCGGTTCAGAGTGGGGGCTTTCTGAAATACATGGCAGAGGATAATTTTAAAATTGTATCAGTTGCTGTGATGCAACCACAAGAGGCCATTTTATATGATGCCAGGTCGGTGGCCAATACAACAGAAGATGGAAACTCCTTGCCCCTCCCCCTGGGAGCTCTGGTTGGAATTGCTGCTGGCGTTGCTGTTTTACTGATCATATCAGTAGTTTTATGCTGCGTTAAAATCTCCCAGAAGAGGAAAAAAGTTCTGGAAGATGCAAAAGAAGAAAAAACCACAAATCAAGGAAATGACCAGTCCTCAAAGCAGGTAAAGCGCAAAGGCCAGCCTGTCTTATCGGAAAGAAAGGAATTCAACCTTTCCGCCTTTTCTACAATATCAGAGACTCGAAGTACAATGCATGTTCCAATCAGTCATGAGGCAGCTACAAGAGACCGCCAATTCAGTAGTTTTTCTCAGGGAAGCAGAGGCGATTGTTTGCCCCCAAGTGCTTTTGGGGGTGTTCATGTATCACCACGGAGCTTTGTCTCCACTCCTGGAAGGCACGTTCACGATGCAAAGCCCTCAGTGGAAAGATACATCGAGCCGTCTAGAGTAGAAACTGATGGCAAATCTCGAAGCAGTAAGCCATATTCTGGAAAAAAGGCAGGGCCACAGTCACCACAGAAGTTCAACAAGCCAAAATTGTCAAATTACATTGAATCTTGAAATATCACTTATGAAAGTCCAATCTTCTATGTTTCTTAAATCCTGTGGATTAGCACTCCTAGCTCAAATAGATGACTGATCATCACATACTTGGTGGCCACCTGGTATGTAGGTCAAGTCCGGTTGCGACGGAATCCTGTGCGATTCAGTGAGTCTGGCACCCTCCTGAATCAGGTCATCAAACGCGTTGGCATCTAAGATGACAGTCTCAAGCTTACATACTTATATATTTTGATCAAGATTTTATCTTTATCAAATTAAAGAGATTTGTTACCCGTAGATAAGCTACTTTCTCGGTGAGTGCAACCAACACACGGATGTTACGTTCGAGATGAGACGGTTGGTGTGCGTCGACAACCAGCGTTCTCTATCTTGTAATAACCTTCCAGTCTCATGAGCATATAAACATCATACTATAAGCTTGAATTCAATCTAATATGACCTATTCGTTCTTTTCGCAGTCAGTGTTCAGCATGAGATCTGCAACGATTCTTGCGATTGCCCTATTCGGGGCAACGGGCGCATTAGGCCAGACACGTACGTTTGTTGATGTTTTTTTTCAACTGTGAATAATTAAGATATAGAATCCGACGTGAGATATTGTTTGCAGCCGTTTGCCCGACCTATGTCGTTCAGCAGGGCGACTCTCCCTACAGCATCGCTCAGAAGTTCGACATCTTGCAGGATGATCTGAAAAGCGCCATGATTGCCTGTGGTCAGGACAACGAGTTACTTCAAATCGGGCAAGAGATTTGCTTACCCGGTGCTGACAAGCCTGGCTGTGCCAATGTGCAAACTTTCAACAATGATGACAACTGTAAAGTCTACATTGTGCAGCAAGGAGACACCATAGAGTCTGTTGCATTGGCTTTGAACATTTACAGAGACACTCTGAATAGTCTTAATACGGATGTGATGGGCCCAGGTGGCATTTTGCAGCCCCAAAAGTTCTTGAAGCTTCCACCATGGTCAAATACCTGTGGAGACCCAAACAAGTCTGGTGAAGCTTGCAGAGTTTATGTTGTCACGCAAGGAGATTTCATTGCCGGCATCGCTGCAGCATATGGTATAACCGTTGATGAATTATTGTCTGTTAATCCTGGACTCGATGCCAACTCCGTGCTTCAAAATGGGCAGCCAATCAAGATACCACCATTCCCAGCAAGCTGTGGAGCAGGAACACCATCCAAGCCACCAACGAATACTGTTCTCAAATGCAGAGGTTACAGAATCCAACAAGGAGACAGCATCAACGATGTAGCAAAAGCATTCAAGACAACTTATAATGATGTCCTGGCAGTAAATCCAGAATTGGCTGGAGGGGCTCTGGTGCAGCCAGGGACCATCGTGAAGATTCCTCCATATGACAATACTTGTGAGAAGCCCATCCTGGTTGGCTTTCCGGATGAATCTTCACCAACACCTGGTACAGGAGTTGTTGTAAATCCTGTGCCTGTGCCAGTGACGCCAATTCCAGTTCCGGTGACTCCAACTCCAGTTCCAGTGACTCCGACTCCGGTAGTTATCCCACCACCCACAGTAACAAGCCCTCCACCTCCATCTCCACCTCCAGCTCCAATACCATCCCCAACACCATCTCCAGCTAATCCTCCAGAGCCAGTTGTCGTATCTGTTGCCCCAGATGTTAGCACCCCTCCAGCCCAAGCTCCAACAGGAAGTTCTTCCTCCTTGAGCACAATTGTGGCTGCTGCTACAGGATTCCTGACATTCCTCCTGGCATGAGTCAGGTATTTTCGAGTCTCAGATTATAAAACAAGTAAATTTGCATAATCGATCCCGTATATAATATTTAGGCCTTCGAGATTGTAAGAACTTGATCATGTCACTCTCCAAGACTTTCTGGTCTTGATGCAGCTTCTTGATCAACCGTCTCAGAGGAGTGCGGCCATGCCACAAAGTAATGGATTGTTTCCAGACAAAGACTCATTGTTATTACACGAAATAATATTAAAAGATACAATCTTAGCAACTTATTATCTCTCGTACCCGCATTCTTGGAGTGTGTTGGTAACGTGGTTGGGAGAAAAAGTAACGCGTGGCATAATTTCTCGCTTTCTCGAGGTTGAAGAGCTTGAATCGATTTCATCGACACAAAAATGGATGAAAATGAGAAAACTGAAGATATCAACATCATAGGTACGCACGAAAACACCTCGTTTGATGTAACGCGAACAACCACGGGACGCGCAACCGCTTGTTGCTTCGAGCGATGCTGACCCTCAGTTGTTGCTTTCTTGGTTCCACATAGTATTGACACATTTTTTTTACTGTAGATGAAGATTTGCCAGATCTTCTCGTGGCAAATACAGACGTGACAATCCAGTCACCGATTGATGAGTACTACCAGAATCTAAATGTCCGACTCGAGGAGCTCAAGGTTGAATTCACGAAAATTGAGGCTCGCACAGGTCATGATCAAACTTTTGAGGACTATATTCAAGGTGACAAAGACTTTGCCGAAGGTGTGCAGCAGAATAGTCAACGCTATTATGATGCTCTCAAAGTGCTCAGGGCGGACACACAGATTTTCTACCCTGTTCCCAGCGAAGTCTATCGGGATGAGTGGGATGATGTCATTATGGATGATACAATGGAATATACACATTGCAGATATACTCCCATAGTGACAGAAGATCCACGCGACTTTGGAATTGATGGCTATACTCTGAGACTCCAAAGGGAAGACAGACGGATACGCCTTCTTATTTGTGTCACGTTATACAACGAGGACCAGGATACTCTTCGGAAAACCTTGCTGGGTATTTGTGATAACTTGGAAGTGCTGTATGAAAAGTTCACCTTAGCTGACGGCAGGAAAGGATTGGATTGGCAGGAGGTTGCTGTATGCATCATCCAGGATGGATTACTCATGGCGGACCAGTCAGTCGTTGCAGCAGCAACGGTACAAGGATTTTTCTCTCCAGTAGTATTGCAAAGTGATGTATTGGGAACTCCTGCATCTTTGCATCTGTTTGAATATACTGCAAGATACAAGAAGCATGCTGGTATTGATAATTATCCCCCTTTGCAAGTCATCTTTGCAACCAAGACAAAGAACAAAGGAAAGCTTGATTCTCATTGCTGGTTCTTTGATGCTTTCGCATACCTGATACAGCCTGAATACTGCGTTCTATTTGATGCGGGAACTCGACCCATGCCAACTGCCCTAAAATCTGTGTGCACCCACTTCCAGCGGTATCCTAATGTAGGTGCACTGACTGGTGAGCTCCGGGTCGAGAGGCCGTATAGAACGTTCTTGGCTTCTGTCCAGTTTTGTGAATGGAAAGTATCACATCTGCTGCAAAAACCTATTGAATCAATTTGTGGGTTTCTGACTGTCCTTCCAGGAGCATTCTCTGCGTTTAGGTGGCTAGCTATTGATGGGGAACCTTTGAGAAGATATTTCTATGGTTTATACTCACAAGCAGAACTAAATGCATTTGAAGCAAATATGTATCTCGCAGAAGATAGGATATTGTGCCTTGAAGTCGTAGCAAAGAAAGGTTGCCAGTACAGGCTAGAGTATGTAAAGGAGGCTGTAGCGGAAGCAGACCCAGTCACAAGGCTCATTGGTCTGATGAAGCAGCGTCGTCGCTGGCTCAATGGTACATTTTTTGCTATGCTGTATGCCCTTGGAAATATGAGTAGGATTTGGTCGGAGTCAGGACATTCTTTTATAAGGAAAATTGTGCTTACTTTGGAATTTATCTACCTTACCTTGGTGACATTGGTTGGAACATGGTTCGGAATTGGAATATTCTTTGTTATGTTGACAACACTCCTTGAAGTTGCATTCACGGGACCAGGATGGTTACAATCAATTGGATATGGAGTAGAATTATTGTATCTCTTCTTACTGGTGACAGAGTTGATTATAAATCTCAAAAACAAACCAGAGCCTGTGGAGAAAATCCATTCATTTTGTGCCATCTATTTTGCTCTATACATGCTCGTTTTCACTGGTGTTTCGATATCCTTCTTTATCACCAACTCCACGTTTACATTTGCAAACGTCTCTGAGGATAAACTTGGGCTCTTGGTTGTGTTATTGATGAGTGCTATAGGAGGTATCCTCTTTACAGCTCTTCTTCACGGAGATTTGATACAAGTCATTTGTTCTGGGATTCAATATTGGCTTATGGTACCCACCTTCTTCAATATTTTGCAAGTGAATGCATTCTGCAATGCTGATGATATCTCCTGGGGAACCAAAAACCTGGATAAAAGAGGGGATCACGAAGCTGTTAAGACCCAGTCAAAGAAATTGGCCTACCGTGTTAGACCAACTCATGCTTCTCGCGCATTTTGGAAAGCAATGGGAGACTTACAGTCTCACCTCTATGACCAGGAACAAGTGAAAAAATACAATGCAAGGAAAGAAGCAAAGTTGAAAGCTTTTGCATCTTACCTTTTGATTGCCTGGGTTGGATCAAATATTATCCTGGTATCAATCATCCTGATTGTTTCGAAGACCACATGGGAAGTATGTGCTATTACAGAGTCTGAAATGGCGGTATCAGCAATTCGATCTCAAGCAGATGATTATGACAAAGCTTTGGCCATTGCTGACCTCGTCCAAACTGCAGCAACGATGTTGATGAGAGGATCTCAGCTCTATCCATTCGACGGCCTTCAAGGATTCCCCCAAGCGTATCCCATGCTCGTGAGTGGTGATGCACAGGCAAATGCTGCTAGAGGATCAAGGGTGACTGTGCTAGCAAATGCCACTGAGATGTTTAACAACCTCGATCAAAGTATGCCAAAATTCGAAGACTGGCTTGCAGAATCCATGGGAATCAATGCAACAGCCACCTTAGAAGAATTTAACCAAATTTGGATTCCTATGCCTTCTAATACCACTGGATTTGACACCAGCGTCACGTGCAAAGAGGAAAATGGTTACACGTACTACCTGCAAGCACAATTCTTACTGTTGATGATCATCCTCTGTTTCCAACTTGGTGGCTCAGTTATTTTTATAATAGGCACATGGTGGAGATGGTTTACTGGTGCTGCATTTGGTACTGGCATTGGGCGAATCCCTGAAGGTGCAATGGGTTATGATGGGGATGGAAAAATCCTTGACACAGACGATGAAGATGAGATGGGATCGGATTTCGAAGTGTCCATTCAACCAAGTCATTTGAGATACATAACTTCTCATCATGGGTTCCCTTCCTCCGCAGAGATGGACACTGTCACAGACAGTGGCAGCTACACACCTACTTCAGATGGGAGCTACAGGGGAATGAGACGGCGAGGTGGAAACTCCCCCCGATACATAGACTGATTCTAAATACATGCAATGACGAACAAATTCTTACTTTCGCATTTGTAAGATTGATAGATATTACATCTTTATAATAACGTTAAAATCCACTAAATCCTTTCTTGTTTGCTGCTCCAGCTGGGATGACACGGAGAACATTGAAGCGGACAGTCTTGGAGAGAGGTCTGCACTGTCCAACAGTGACAGTATCACCCTCATTACATCTAAAGCATGGAGAAATATGAGCTGAGATGTTGGTATGGCGCTTCTCGTAACGCTGATATTTCTTAATGTAGTGAAGATAGTCTCTGCGAAGAACAATAGTACGATGCATCTTGGTACTGACAACCTTTCCAGACAAGATGCGTCCTCTGATGGAAACATCACCAGTAAATGGACATTTCTTATCAATGTATTTCCCTTCAATTGCCTCCTTTGGGGTCTTGAATCCTAGACCTACATTCTTGTACCACCTATTTCCTGATTTGCCTGGGATCTTGGCTCCCTTGCGGGATGCTTTCTTGTATCTGCATGATAACGAGGCAATTAATTTATCATGATTGCAAAGATCACTTCTCTTAGATTGTCGAGAAAAGCGCAACAAGATACGAATCGACCAGTCGGCGAGAGAGAACCCTGCCGTCGTTGTAAATCTCCCCATCATTGTCATGCCAGATATAACTGACCATGTTGCAATTATACCCTGTAAAACAAAACATTTCAACGTACCCTCGGCTGATTCCAACCTGTCTCTGGAAAGCCTTCTCAGTCTGCAGCCGCAACGCAAGTAAGTCAGTCAGTCAACGTCAAGAGTCCAAATAACAGCATGACTGAGAAAAAAATAGAATTATAAAGTAATTGAATGATGTCTCTACCCTTTATTGGCTTGCGATAATGACAGTTCAAGAGGTCAATTGCATTTGGCGTCTCAAAGGCTGCCACCTACACGGAAGCGGGAAGGACTCACAACTTACCTGATCGGCCATATTTTCTTATTTTCTATCAACTAATTATTTGAATTTACTAGGATTGGTCGGATGGCGTGGAGGGAAGATTAGCTTAAACTTACAGACTTCGCACAGCCAGGGCTGCGCGGAAACCAGATGGTTTCCTCTGATATATCTCCCAAGCTCCGATTAAATACGATGCAACACGTGGTTTGGTGGCATTAAATAGCAATACACATGTCTTGAAGTTTACATATGTTGTATTGCATGGGGTAGTAGTAAAGCCACTCTTTGTCAGGAATGGGAAAGGCAGAGGACTTGCTCTTTAGGAAAGGTTTGAAAATTTTGAAGGCATACAAAAGCTCAGGTATACCGTTTACTGGAATTTATGGTACATCTTTGATAAATTGGGGACTTAATGGCGAACATGCGTTGAAAGCATGGTTTCGTCGTGATCAAGATATCAACAACCTACAAGTTGGGACAGCCTGTCTTGGGCTTGCCGAGGAACAATTGAAAATCCTACAATGCAGTGGCGAAGAGGCAAGACAGGTAAGCGAAATGCAAGTAAAAGATAATTATGATTGTTTTATAACCTCCTTTCACCCCTACTTTCATAGGGTATGCTAGAATGGGAGGAAGCGAGGATGCAAACAATCCGACATGGGATTTTTCAAGATGAGACAAAGACTATCCTGTATGGCTGCCAGATGGGAATGGATACAATAACCAAGCAAATATTAAGTATTATTGATCCTTTAAACCTGGAACCAATACCAGAAGATCCAATTGATGGCGTTGTTAGGGATATTTCCATTCTTCTCCCTGATTCATCAAGAACTAATAGGGAGAGGCTCGAGGCATTTGTTCACAGCATGTACGTGAAAATGAAGTACAAATATGAACCTTTCGAATGGTTGTATCAAGGTTTGTACCCGATACTGAAATCTAATGTTCTGAATACGAAAAAGGGTACTCCTGCTGCATTGTCTCTCTGTCTCAGTGCCCTTGGTGAAAAAGTTGGTCTAATGCTTCTTCCCATGCCTGATTTTAGAATTGACACCACTGATATCACAAGTAAGGAGTTTTATTCGTCCTATATTGATAGTTTACCGTTAGAAAGTGCAATAAGGCTTAAAAGCAAAACGCAAAGCGTGATTCCTGAGCCTAATACTTGGTTCTTGCGGTTAGATGATGGGACAGATACTGACCCATTGTATGTCAACTGTAAAAGCGGTGTAGTAATGGATTCTAGTGATCTAATGGAGAAGAATCCACTTTTAGCAAATATGTCATTGAATGAATGGAGAGAACAAAGCATTCTTAGGACTTGGGCTGGATTAGTAGACCTAGCTGTCCAGGCTCATCAGAGGAGAGGAGAGAGCGATCTTGTTGCACATTGGATCTACGTAAAGTTAGCGCTTGACCCTCTTGCAACTGAATGGGAAAGAGCGATTACACCTCCAGAGTTGGGAGCAATCTAATACGAATCGAAATCGATCCATTTTCCGAGTCAACTGGTTTATCAAAGAAATTCTTGGATGGAACAATTATACAAGAATAAGCTTGGGTACAGTACCCCTAAAGCGCGTCTATCGCATCTAATAAAATGCATTTCTCTTGTTGGTGATATAAAAAGGAAATAAGTACTTGGGAAATAGTATTTGAATGATTTGGGGTAACTAGTACCATGAATGCCATACAGCAACTGCTAGCTGTATTGTTGGTGTCGGTTGCTTTACAGCAACAGCTTGCTGCAGCACAAATACAACAACAGCTTTCCAATATATTGAGTGGCATAGGAAATATGGTATTAGATAGCTACAGCAGCTCAAATTTTGGTTCAGATGCCTACGAAAAATGTGTTCCATATGATCTTCCCAGGCAATTTGGATCATACCAGGACTTTTGCCGACATCTTTCATCGATTGATGATGCTCAAATCGATGACATGTTTAAAAATGGTCGGGGTCCATCAACTCCGTATGAAGCATTTCCTTTGAAAGGATGTGTGTTGGGTTGCATTATTGGTAAAGATTCCTACGAAAGAGGCATGATGTGGGGTTCTGGAAGTTGGTCCGGAAAGTGTATCAAAGGTGGGAAAGATATTGTAAACCTCCTGACTCCTATACCATCTCTCGGAGGGGCCATGACAGTCATGGACACATTTAATTGGGAACAGATATTACCTGTCCAAGAAAGGTACCCAGGAACGATTACAGTTGATTGGTCATGGTGGGATGGTTTTAACACCCTTGCTTCAGATGGTCGTTTAAGCAGAGTATGGACATTGTCATATGATGATGTGGAGATTCCAGAAATTGCTCCAGACGCTGGGCCTATGGGAGAGCTCCAAGCAGCATACCCGAAACTTGTAAAGGGATCTCGGGACGAGGTCAGGCAGATTGAGCCAGGATTAGTCTTTGGGCAACTTTTCCGACGTCCCAATTCATACCTTAACCCATTGCCTGTTCCTGTTGACTCAGGAATCAAATTTGCGATGATTCAAGTTTGCCGCGGGGATGGATACGCATGGAATGGAAACATGAGGGATCTATGAAACTTGACTCGAATTTCTGAGTCGAGTCATTCGAATGAAGACCACCACCAGTGGGTATACCCAGTACGTACTCGCACGAGTGAGTACATGCTTGAATTTTCTTCAATCAACCAAACAGTAAAATATAGAATTAATAATTAAATAATGAAAAAATGCAACTCATTGGATGATCCTTTAGGGTCTTTACTAATCGGAAACCAGGACGTGCGTAGGGTTACATGGAATTTTGCTTTCTTTGCATGCCAATAGTCACGACAGGCTCACCCACTAGTCTCTGACCTCATATAGATCGACGAATTCTTCAAAAGATCATGGGAGAAACAACCAAAATATATTGAAGCATCGGATGATAGAAGGACGAGAGAGATATTTCAGTCTCTCTTTCCACAGACTTTCCTTGACGACCACCGACTCGACTTTGGGGTTGATATCGTGGGTGCTAGGTTTCGAGATGGTATTCGAGAGACTCTTACTGAGATAGATTCATCGAAATCTATACAAAATGTTTTGAAAGAAGGATGGACCTTGCAGGTACACCAGCCTCAGAGATATGTTGATAATCTTTGGAGGCTGCTTAGCAGTTTGGAGTCAGAGTTTGGCTCACTCGTGGGGTGCAATTCGTATATTACACCGGGAAATTGCTCACAGGGTCTAGCTCCTCATTATGATGATGTATCGATATTTTGCTGTCAGATATATGGGACGAAAAAATGGAAGATACACAACGCCAATCCCTGTCTTGCAAACCATCCATCTGGTGACATCTTAACAGCCCTCGGAAAGCCATTCATGGAAGTTGAATTGAAGCCTGGAGATATTTTATACCTTCCAAGAGGAACAATTCACCATGCAAGTACAAATGATTCACAATCGACTCACCTGACGATCTCTTTTCTTCAGAAATGGTCCTTCATAGATTTGCTTGCCAAGTCTCTCGAGGCTTGCACAGTATTGCCACCATTGCAGATTTCACTACCGGATTCCTTGAAGCAAACAATATATTCTATTGATGATGTAGAATCATTAAAGGTAAATGCATCACATTGTTTAGGTCATCTATCAGATTATTTGAGGAATTCGTCAAGTGGTTTGGGTGTGATAACGAATGGATTGAATGCAATGAAGTACGATTTTATGATTAATAGGCTTCCACCACACCCAGAGCAAGTGCATGATAAAGGACCACAGCCGAATATCGATGACGAGATAAGTCTTCTCGGAAATTTCTTCCACTTATTCAAGGATTTGTCTGGGGAATTGAAAACAAAACCCAAAGGTGATGGATCTGTGGATATCTCTTTTGCCAGTGGTTATGATTTGCGCATTATGACAAGTCTATACAATTCTAAGGAGCACCACATGATGTCTTCTGGTACCGAGTGCTGTGACGAGGGTCACTGTGAACACGAGTTAAGTGAGAGCTCAACTGAAGGTGACAATGACAGCAATGGTGATGACACCGAAGAAAAAGAAAGCAGTGATGAGGAAGATCGAGGCCAATCTTCAATGCTACTTCCACAGTGTTTTGAATCGGTTTTGGACCAAATCTTCTCTGGCATTCCAGTGAGGGTCATTGATCTTGATCTAGATTCTGATCAGAAAAAATTGGACATAGCAAAAGCATTCCATGATTTTGGACTATGTCGAACAATTCCAAGAGTATCCAAAAAGCGCAAACTTTAGGGTCTCACAAAGGCTTGGTCAATGTCAATATCTTTTGATATGCATGCGAGATACGCATTGCTTATCATTCTCACACTGCATGCATGCATATATATGCAGATCTGACCTCTAGATCTAGAGGGATGAATTCATGATGATTCATTTCATGAAATTTCATGGTGATCACCAGACTCATGACGAGAGAAGCGAGAAAAATACCCTTACCCCAGGGATGCGTATTTTATAATAATGTACTCTTATCATATTTTATTGTATTCCAGAGATGTTGCTACTCGTAACGCCACTAAAGAGCGGTGATCGGACAATTGTTCCGTCGACAAGGACTCTGTCCTTGATCACACACGCTCCAAGGTACAAGCGATCTAAAGATAGCATACCATGCTACCGAAGATATGAAAGGAATGGATCGTATCATTTCTCCGACAATCTTCGAATATCTGCAAGAAAACCTTTGGTGATTCGCTCCTCACAGGATGAGGCTCCAACGGTGAGTGATTTGTCAGCACCTTTGTATTTCACGGGCCTTTGCGTTTTGAATTAAGGATTCATGATTTAATATGTATGTAGGAGGAAGTAAATCCTTCCAGGGAGGTCGAAACCGAGCCCAAATATTCCAAGGATTTCATCAGAACACGATTGATAACGTTTGCTGGGATCGTGCTTGGATACTCGAGTTTCTATCTGACTCGCAACAGTCTGACCTATACTGCACCAGCTATGGTCGCAGATAGCACCCTTGGAATCACTATGACGGACATCGGAGCTCTTACCTCGCTCTTTCCTATTATGTATGGAATGTCAAAGTTCGTCTCTGGTGTTCTAGGGTCAAGGACTTCCCCAAGGCTTCTCCTTGCCGGAGGTCTCATGGCCACCGCTGCCATGAATATTGCATTTGGATACTCTACATCTATGGTATGGTTCTCAGTATTTTGGTCAATTAATGGAATGCTGCAAGGGCTGGGCGCTCCTGGGTGCGCCCGAATTCTTACATCATGGTTCTCATCAAAAGAGAGAGGAACATATTGGGGTATGTGGAATATTGCCCATAACATGGGCGGATTTCTAGCTCCCATTGTAGCTGGAACAGCGGCTAAGCTATATGGTTGGCAGTGGGGTCTATTCGCACCAGGAATCATAGGGATTATTATGGGTCTGATGATCATTATAGGTGTAAAGGACTCACCAGAGTCAGCTGGCTATGACCCAGTTGAGAAAAAGGAAATTAAAGCATCTCAAACTGGCGATGAAGCAGCAGTGGCAGAGAAGAAAGAATCACTGTTGGATCTTTTGGTGAACGACTGTCTCAAAAATCCTTTTGTTGTCGGTCTTGCGATAACATATTTCTTCATATATGTTGTCAGACAAGGAGTGACATCCTGGTTTGTGTTTTACTTGCTGCAAGTAAAGGATGTTGCCGATGCAGGGGCAGCATCATTAAGAGTTTCTGGACTGGAACTTGGAGGCCTTCTTGGATCACTTTTGGCCGGAAGGATATCAGATGTGCTGATTGAGAGAGCCAAGCCTGGAGAAGGAACTGTAGGTAAGAGAATCCAAGTTGTGATAGCTTATACGATCGGTATTGCAGCAATGCTTGCTGCATTTGCAGCCACTCCAGCTTCAATGGGGGGGCTGCAGTGGTTCACTGTTTTCATGATTGGCTTTTTCCTGTATGGACCACAGATGATGATTGGCCTTTGTGGAGCTGAATTGGTAAGACCTGATTCTGTCGGTGCCTCACAAGGATTTTTGGGCTGGGTAGCTTATCTTGGAGCTGCCAACGCTGGAATTCCTTTATCTCTAATTGTGCAAAGAATGGGATGGAATACATATTTTGCAACCCTGATAGGAGCATGCGCAGTGGCGTGCCTGTTGTTGTCCCCAATGCTGAATGCACAGAGCTACAATCAGAAAAAGCAACAAGCATAAGTTTGCCAAAGGGACACCGACAAAACAAATGCGTTTCACAACACAAGTATATACTTAAACACAGTTCAATGTAAAATTTGATGGAACGGTAAGCAAGATGAAAATTCAAATGACTGGAATGATTCAATAACACGTCACCCCCTGCATGGTAGCATACACATGCCTTCCATATTCTCTTTTGCCACGCTTCTTATTGCAGGGATGTTCTTATGCTTATCTTTGCTCTGTTGTATCAGGGTTCTTAGCAAAGGGCGATATTGTGCGTGTCTAGTATCTTCAATCTTTGTCTTTATTGGGCTCAATTTCTTGTGGACAAAAAAGTATTCCATCCCCTCCTCCTGGGACAATATTTCAAATTTATACAGGTATACGGCATCATCATGATCTTTTTCTGTTTTCATTGCTGCAAAATACGCCTTTTCAAGACCTTCATAATGCTCATCTTTGTAAAATCCTGTAGGACTCGGGAGTCCTGTAGAGAGTGCTCCACTACTATCACTGGAAAAACTGTCATGGGGAGATGAATCGTCAGATGTGTTTCTTTCTGAATCAAGTAAGCGTATTCTATCCCATGAATCATTTGCAACTGGCTCAGGTTCGTCGAAAGATGATCCGTTTGATGCTACTCCTATGCTAGGACATGGGCGGTTCTGGAAAGTGTTCCCCAACTTTCTGATTTGATGCAATATTGCTGAAATTCCAAGCATGACAAGGATCGGTGTGATCTTAATGAAAAATGTTGAGGCTTCAAAGGGTAGCAAGTAAGCAGTCAACTTTGACAGCGGTGTATTCAGAGATAATTCAGAAACCAACCACAGAAGCTGCAAGACCCCAGACAGCAGTGTCAGACCAGAGAGTTGCTTACTGACCGAAAAGCTATCTGAAGAATGTGTGGTCACCGAGAAAAATCCCGCCAGCCCTATAAGTGAAACAGAGAGAAAGTCCGAGAAATGCGAGGCCAACGCTGCAATAATTGCAAAAATTTAAAACTTAGAATTTTCCACGCACATGCCAGTAACCTCGGAGTTGTTCCTCCTTTCAATATTCGTACCTCCACTGATATCTAGAATAACCAAAAGTGGTATACCAACCGCAAAGACTAGCAATTGGATCTTACCAACGCGACGAAGAAGCTCGTCGAGCAGATCTAATCTGTGCGTAGTTGGCTTCGTTCGAACGACAAGATGGGTCGGCAAGAGTCTATGTTCAGCCACAGAGAGGAAGTTTGGTCCCTTGATATAAGGCATTTGCATCCAAAAGATCAAATATTTGTTCTGATCCTTTCAGTACCCTAAGTATTCATGGGGACTACAGGGCTTGAACGTTGAAGCTGACTCAGATCTGGAACATCTATCTTCCAGGGATGTCTCGTGGCCGTGGATTGTATCAAATTAACAGATATAATTACTATCTAAAATTGAAAAGACAAATTTTATTACAGTTAGACACTATTCTGAGGTAGACACACGTGTGTAACACCAGCTACTCGTTTGATTGGAAGTGCGTTTGGCACCGTAGAGCAAATCTAAAGAAATCTCCGGTCACTCGTACCCTTCGATGGGAAGCCTCGGCGATTCCTCTCCTCCGATCGAGGAGACGCGACCCAAATCTCCAGTAAAGAGACCATACAAAGAAGTTGTTCTTCTGTTATCTCACAGCTAGTGTCTAGATCATCACATTCTACTATAGAGCTGTCGGATAAGCCCCTCGCTATGTTCACGATTCTCTGAATAAGATTTGAGAAATTTTGACCCTGATTCCAAGGTTGCATCCTTTGGGCACCTGGGTCTTCTCGTTCTTCCCGTTCTTCCTTCATCAAAGGAGACATATGTGTAACCTTTCTGGCACTCAAAGTTTGCAGTTGCAACAAATATGAAGATTTGAATGATTCGAATGCGTTGACCACATCAGAGACACGATCAGGCCCCGGGGGGCCGATATGCAAGACAACTGCGTCAATGTCGTCAGCGAAGATTCGATCGACTGTGCTCGAGATCCCATTCAAAGGTTTTATGCTGCTTTTAGTGATGGAAGAATTCCCAGTGATCCTTTGTGTTGAAACTTGATTGCAGCCTGACTGTAACAAGGCCATCACCTTGTTTTTCTTGCCAGAGCACCTTAATTTCTGGGCATTAATCTCTTGATTCGTAAACTCCTCAATTCTGAGTATTTGCTCCCTCCATGCACGCGACCAAGTTCTTTCCCCTTTCATATGAGCTTCTCTGATCTGTTTGAGAAACGCGTTGCTCTTTTTTGTCGATTCAATTCTATCAATGGCCTCATTAACAATCTCAGACACATTGTGGGCTATGCTAAAAAGTTCTCTCTTTTTCTTTCGATGCACTTCATCAAACAGCAAACGCTCTCTTCTCAAACTATCGACAGATTCTCTTATAAGTTTTGAGGCATGCTCTGCCTCCCCTTTGTCCACCAACGACTTGTGTCGTTTGTCTTCCAACTGATGCAATTTCTTCTCTGCCAATGCAGTCTCTTCATGGAGCAGTGTCACGGAGCCATGCGTTATTCTGTGCTTCTCCAAAGCTGTGGACGCTTCTTGTTGCTTTTTAAGTTCTTTCTGAACGTCTCCTTGTATCTGCAGTAGCTGAGCCTCAAGATTCCTATCCTGTTTCTCCAGCAAGAGCAGTAGCGATTGTCTAGACTCCTGGTTTACTGGACGAGAATCAAATATCTCGAATAAGATGTTTTTGAGATTGCCATTTTCCTTCCTGATAGATTCGAGCGCTACACTGCACAAAGTAATCAAAATCTAGCCATACAAATGTAAATACAACACCGAGACTCTTTTTCACATACCCTCTGGAGGATGGTGGATGAGATTTCATGTTTATGTCACCCAATGATAGCGTATTGTAGAGACACAGGTTTGGATAAACTCATACAGATCTAATCACGTTTACAAATGATCCATATCGTGTTCCTCCTCAACGGACCAACTCTTTGATATTTTCAAGACCACCCTAGAGAATTTCACCACAAGCATGTGAACCCTCTGTCAGAACCTACCTGTACTTGCGAAGGATACGTTAAACTCCTCGGGTATTCCTGTACGAGGTTATCGCAAATTACATTTATTGATAATTGAGTAGATGCCTATCATGGGTAGAGACGCAGAGATTTCTGAAAAGGCGCAGGGGTGAGTAGGTTGTACTTGAAAGAATTGATCATCAACACACGTCCATCGGTGATACGCATGGAGAATCGAGGCGATTATGGGTGCTTTCGGATAATATATTGATACTGTATTACAACTGAATTCTGCAGATATGTACGCAAGGTATCCGGCCCAGTGGTCGTTGCGGCCAATATGGGTGGCAGTGCCATGTATGAACTCGTCCGAGTAGGAGCTGATAAATTGATTGGAGAGATCATTCGGCTCGAAAACGATACAGCCACTATTCAGGTTTACGAAGATACTTCAGGACTTACCGTAGGCGACCCAGTGGTTCGAAGTGGAAAGGTATGACTCTAAAACCCTCTGCTTACTGACCTGGCAAGTATTTTTTAATGCTCTTCTTTGATATTGCAGCCTTTATCTCTTGAACTTGGGCCAGGTATTTTGGGAACAATATTTGATGGCATTCAACGCCCTTTAAAGGATATTGCGATCGGCAGTGGCTCATGCTTTATCCCTAGAGGGGTTGATGTTCCTGCTCTCAGCAGATCTGCCTTATGGGATTTTGAACCAACCACTTTCAAGGTCGGGGATAGAATCACTGGTGGGGATATATACGGAATTGTCCATGAAAATTCTTTGATGGATCATCGTGTCATGTTACCACCAACAGCAAGAGGTAATGTATCCTATATTGCCCCTGCTGGCCAATATTCCTTAGATGATAAAGTCATTGAAATTGATTTTGGTGGTGTGAAAAAAGAATACTCTATGCTTCAACTGTGGCCTGTTCGTGCTCCTAGACCAGTAGCTCAGAAAATGCTTGCAAACACGCCACTACTGACAGGCCAGCGTGTGCTAGATGGCTTGTTTCCTGCTGTGTTGGGAGGAACCTGCTCAATCCCAGGAGCATTTGGATGCGGTAAAACAGTCATTTCACAAGCTCTATCAAAATATTCAAATTCAGATGGTATTATCTATGTCGGGTGTGGTGAGAGAGGAAACGAAATGGCAGAGGTGTTGATGGACTTCCCCCAGTTGACCATGACTTTACCAGATGGTAGGGAAGAGAGCATCATGAAAAGGACTACTTTGGTCGCAAACACTTCTAACATGCCAGTGGCGGCTAGAGAAGCTTCTATCTACACAGGTATCACTCTGGCAGAGTACTTCAGAGATATGGGATACAATTTCTCAATGATGGCTGATTCTTCGTCACGATGGGCAGAAGCTCTTAGAGAAATTTCTGGGCGATTGGCTGAGATGCCTGCAGATTCTGGATATCCTGCATATCTCGGTGCACG
>PJEL010002019.1_pt1 | contig 19281 bp, 13 predicted proteins | sample 1853271 | NCBI WGS metagenome assembly PJEL01 (sample SAMN08108733, study PRJNA415343) | Invertebrate metagenome, whole genome shotgun sequencing project. | host: Globobulimina | place: Sweden: Gullmar Fjord | collected 2015-08
TCGGTTACTTATATTAATTCTGGCCACTTAATCACCTCAAAAATATTATTTGATAAAATTTCCGGTTTTAATGAAGAGCTAAGAACAGCAGAGGATCATGACTTTTGTGTTAGAGCAAATCAGCTGGGGGCTATCATTTTCTCAAATGCTGATTTAAAAGTATTTCATGATGGTTATCCAACAACCTATGCTCAATTTATTAAAAGAGAGCGTTGGCACGGAAGAGAAGACTTTAAGAATATGACTTCTTTAATAAGCTCTAAAGTTGCGCTAGTCATTTGTCTGCACTTAATAGTTATTATTGGTAGTTTCACTGTATCCTTCCTATTAGGAGCTTTAGCTGGCGCAAGCTTATATACAATTACTATGTTAATACTATCGCTAGCATTAACTCGCTATAAATTTAACAAAAGCCTAATAAAATCATTAATGAAAACATCGTTCATACACTATTTATATATAATAGGAAGAACCTTCTCATTAGTGGATCGTTTAACATTTAGATATTCCAGTAAATTCAGGTAACTATGACATCATTTATTTTTTATATCACTCTGCTATCTTTTGCCGTTATTGTTTATGTATACATAGGCTACCCGCTAGTATTGAAATTACTTTCTTTAATTACACCTAAGAGAGTTACTTTACTTGATGAAGACTTCCTTCCTGAAGTATCACTACTTATCTCCTGTTATAACGAAGTGGATGTTGTGGATGAAAAAATTCAAAACAGTTTAGCGATTGACTACCCTAAAGATAAATTAACAATAATCATCATCTCAGATGGCTCTGATGACGGTACAGATGAAGTAGCTCAAAGCTACTCTTCGCAGGGAGTAAAATTAATAAGACAAGAAGGTCGACTAGGTAAAACATCTGCCATTAACCTTACAATGGAGCAAGTAACTTCTGACATTGTGGTTTTTTCTGATGCCAATGCAATGTATAAACCTAACGCCATCAAACAATTAGTAAGAAATTTTGCTGATGAGAAAGTTGGTTATGTTGTTGGTGCCGCTTTATATACTGATGGAACAACAAGTGCCGCTGCCGCAAGTGAAGATATTTATTGGAAATATGAATTAGCCTTGAAGACAATGGAGAGTAATCTACACTCTGTTGTAGGAGGCGATGGCGCCATTTATGCGATTAGAAAAGCCTTATTTATTACCCTAGATGCCAAAGACATTAATGACTTTGTAAATCCCTTACAAATTATTGAACAAGGTTATCGAGGTGTATTTGAGCCTGACGCTATTTGCTTAGAAGAAACCGCTGGTGATTTCTCTAAAGAAGCCAAAAGAAAGCAACGTATTGTAAATAGAAGCTTTAGGGGTCTGATGAAAGTAAAAGCTGTTTTAAACCCTTTCAAATATGGTTTTTTTAGTTTTGAAGTGATTTCACATAAGCTACTACGCTGGTTGATGCCAGTGTTTATTGTGCTCTTTGCTGTAGGGTCAATTTATTTGGGCTACCAACAATTAGATTTATTTAAAACTACCTCTATCCTAGGTATTATATTTTTATGGCTAGCTCAAATCGGTTACCTTAAGGCAGAGCAAACAAAAATCTCTAAAGTATTTTTCATACCCTATTATTTTTTAATGGTGAACTATTATTCACTCATGGGCGTTATTACTGCTATAGCAGGTAATATTCAAGTAACTTGGAGCACACCAAGAACTGATACAGAAAAAGCATCAAAGCTAACTAATAAGCTTGTATTGAAGTTAATCATTGCCAACGCAATACTATTTAAAATATTTACCGACTTATTGGGGCAACTAATTTAGTGTCAAATATAAAGCGACTGATTAAACTCTCTTTCAGAGGTGTATTTACCCTTGCTGCATTACCTTTTGCAATGCTGTTTTTTGTTTGCCCTAAAAGCCAAAATAAATCATTCTTTACCGGTTTGTCTCAATTATCAAGCCTTATTCCTGGACGATTAGGTAGCTACTTTCGTAATGCACTCTATTCTTTAATCATGTCGAAATGCAGTAATAATGGAGTGATTTATTTTGGCACTTTATTCTCACACCCAGATACTGAAATTCATGATGATGTCTATATAGGACCCCAATGTAATATTGGTAAGTCCATCATAGGAAAAAACACACTTATAGCCAGTGGCGTACATATCTTAAGTGGTAAAAACCAACATAACTTCTCTGATTTAGACACCCCAATTCAGCAGCAAGGTGGTCACTATCAAAAAATTGTTATTGGTGAAGATTGCTGGATTGGAAATACAGCTGTTGTGATGGCGAATGTCGGGGATAAAGCTATAGTCGCTGCAGGATCCGTGGTTACAAGCGACGTTCCCAGTTATGCAATTGTTGCAGGAAACCCTGCCAAAGTAATTAAAATACGTACTGTTGATAATATTGATACCTAAGGTATCAATTTTCTATTTTGGAAATCCTTTACGTTGTATACTAAAATTGAGAATAATGAAAAGAGATACTAATTTTATCTTATCATATTACTTAAAATTTCAATTGGATATTAGCCCCCCTTAAGGAAAAGTATGAACTCTCTAATCAAGAAACTTTTAATAGTTGTAATGTTTTCACTGATTACAGCTTGTGGCGATGACTCTGATACTGAACAAAGCATAGATCCAGTTACAGCAACAGCTCCAGAGCCAACACCTGACCCGACACCTGAGCTAGAAATCATTCCTGAACCAGTTAGTTTTGAAATAATTTTTGATGAAACCAATTTTGAAGTGCAATATGATAAAAGCCTCGTTGTCCCATTTACTTTAATCAAGAATATGGAACACTCTGTTGAAATAGATTTATCAACCCCTCCCTCACTAGGGGAAGTTAAAATTAATGTTAATACTTTTGAATATACTCCTTCCGGAATACTTGGCGAAGACACTTTAACACTCTCAATATCTGATGATGAAAATACTGTTGAACAAGAAGTTAAGCTTTTAGTCTCTGATAGATCACCCCACTTGGTTTTATCAGATCCTATATATGGCCTTTCTACTGAATTAAAAGATGGTGTTACTGTATGGGGCTATAATCTTGGCGACCAACAAAACGATTCTACAATTGAATTATGTGATTTAGCGGGACAATGTCTAGCTATGCCAAGTATAACTCATTGGAAAAACACAGAGTCAAATCTACCAAGCACACTAGAAGAGTTAAGCACCTCTCAAACAATACAAGAAGTGAATTTTTCTATTCCTGAAACAAGTCACGGTGAAAAGTACATTCTAATAAAGAATCAGTTCGGCACTACAACACTCCCTTTTACTGTTAGACCCAAAACATTTGAAATAGCTTTTGATGAAACTAACTTTGAAGTTCAGTTTGATCAAGACATCACCATTCCATTGAATATAACCTTAGACGAAGGTAATTCAGTTATAACTTCCTTATCTACTAATCCTTCAATAGGTACAGCCACTATTATTGACAATAAAATTAACTATATCCCTTTAGGGACTCTTGGCAAGGATAGTTTAACCATTTCGATAACTGATAATAATAAAACAATTGAACAAAAGCTTGAGTTTTTAGTCTCTGATAGAGCGCCACATTTGGCTTTCTCAGATATAACTTCTGGTCCCTCTAAAGGGTTGGGAGACAAAAAGGGCTCTGGAGCAATAGTAACGGTTTGGGGTTATAAACTAGGAGAGGCTCAAAATGCATCATTAATAGAACTATGTGACCCTAATAATATTTGCTCTGAAGCTGCTCATGTTTATTATTGGAAAAATGCGGATGGTGAACTGCCAGGAGGACCTGCAAATTTGTTCGAGTCACATGGTATGCAAGAGGTTAGCTTTTCTATTCCTAATACTGATGATGGTGCAGGCTCGATAAAACTGACAACAGGTTTTGGTTCTTCATCGCTACCTTTTACTGTTCGACCAGGCAATATTTATCATGTTAAGACAGGTGGGGATAACAAGAATAACTGTAGTTTTTCGATCCCTTGTTCGTATATCAATGGCGATATTAATGGTGGCTCCCAGGGGGGGTTAGGTAATGGCAAACTAGTGGCGGGAGATATTGTTTATAGCCATGGAGTTCAAGAGCCTACTTTTTCAGGTGGCGGTATTGAAGCCGGCATGTTTATGCGAAGTATTGTAGGTACTGAAGCTGCCCCTGTCGCTATGGTTGCATATCCTGATCCAGATAATTTTTCTACTGTTACATCTGCACATAGAGGATTAAACAATTATTTATCCGAAGGCATAGTCACTTCAAAGTATGCTATAGCCGTTGGCTATGCAGATCCAGCTTTACCCGCTAACGCTGGTGAACCTTCCAAAAGTAACTTCCATTTGAGCGCATCCAGAAATGGAAGAGGGATAGGTAACTTACTAATTCAAAAGCCAAATACTTGTTTTACGGGCTGGTCAGGTGCAATAGTTTCGGGTGGGGATGGCGGTCAAAATTATAAAGCGTTTGGCAATCATATTAAAGATTTAGGGTGTGATAACTCTTCACGATACGCCCACACATTATATATGAGTATACGTAATGAAGCGGCTGTTATAACTAAGCCTTGGGAGATCGGGTTTAACTATTTAGATAATAACAATGTTTTCTATGGCATACATAATTATGATGAAAGCTACACTGGTGACTGTGGCACAATGACAGGCACATTAAAAATACATAACAACGTTATTCTTAATCAACGTGGTGCTGGGATTAATATAGGTACTAGGGATGCAGCAAACCCTAAAGTTGCTTGTTGGGCAGCAGATATGGAAATAGTTAATAATGTGTTGATTAATGTCGGGTTAGGGGTGGTGGCAGAAGATGGCGTAGCTAACTCTGGAGCCATTCAAGTTGGAGGTGATTTATCAGGTAATAGTTTAATTATTTCTAACAATACGGTTTACGGGCATGGGGATGATACTTCAATAGTTGCTGATGGTGGTATTAAGATGGTATCTATTAGGTATAACTGGTCCAACCCGCTAGTAGTGATGAATAATAATGTATTCGTTCAAACCACTGACCTACCATGGTTCGTGACTACTGAAAAGTTAACAGGTAGTAACAATAGCTTTTGGAGTACCGCCACCAACAGCCCCAACAATCCTTACTCCCTTGACAATAATATAATTGTCGACCCTAGAATTACTATACTAGGATCTAGAGTAATGCTAGATACAGATTCACCACTGATAGATGCGGGCATTACTGCAGCATCGCCTTTAGATGTGTATGGTGAGATGCGCGGAAATACTGTAGGGGCAGTGCAAAAATAAGTGTTTATTTAGCATCTGCGATGGCAAGAATCATCGCAGGTTAACTAATTAAGAGTATTATCTTTAAGGTTACTTTCTGATGAAGCGCCCTTTAATTTTAGAAAACAGTGTATTAACTAAGGTATAAATATGTATACCTTCTTTCATATTTTTATAATAAAAAACATAACTAAGTGCTATCAATAGCACATGAATAAGCCCAAAAACTGCCATGTAATAAAACAAACTGAACATCCCTCCTCCCCAGCTTTGAATACCTACTTCTAGAGTTAATGCAGCTGATATTGACGATAATATAGCAATAGGTAATATTAATTTACTTATGTAAACAATGGACAAGTTTGAAATGGACTTTAGGTAAACAAAAAATAAAGAAACAAGTATAAACGCTACTCCTCCTCTCAATAAAGAAAAGTGATATAGACTATCGGTCATAAAAATTAATAACACACTAACAATTATGAATAAGCTTAGAATATCATATATAAATATTGACTTTACTTTCCCTAAAGCGATACAGAATTGATTTAATAACTGGCTAATAACCGTTGTAAATAAAAAAATAGATAGGGCACTTAATATTGGGTAAGCAACACTCCATTGATGACCAAGAAAGAAGTTAATAATAGGCTCAGGAAAGGACCAAATAAAAGCACATGCTGGCATTATCAACAAGCTAATAACCATTAAACTTAATCTAAATTGATAAGCTAATTTTTTAGGCTCGTTCTTAACTCTAGCAAAAGATGCAATTAAGGGCTCTATTGCTGGCCCAATAATTTCAGTGCTTGGCATAATAGAAAGATGACGTGCCATATGATAAACACCAAGCGCTTCAGAAGAAAAGTATTTAGACACTAAAATGGTATCACTTTCTGCCCGAACAAAGCCTATCCCCCCTTTAAGTAAAACCCATTGAGAGAATGCCCATTGTTCTTTAATTTTACTTAAACTGATTTTAGGTTTAACCGTGTGAATAAAGTATGAACCTATAGTTAAAGTTAAAGTGGATACCAGATCACCTATAATGAGAGCCCAGTAACTTGGTTCAAAATATACAAAAAGCATCACAACAGAAAATGAAAGTACCTTCTGTAAAATACTTATTCTAAATATAGGTTTATATGACAAAGCTCTTCTTAATAGCATTAAGCCAGGGCTTTTAAATGCACCAATCAATAATACTAATGAACTTACATATAAAGCATTCTCAATTTCAGGACGTGCATACCAAGAAGATATGTATGGTATTGCAAGCATCAATATTATCCATAATATTGATTTCATAATAATATCAATGGTCCAAGCCGAATTAACATCATCCGGGTCAACATCAACTTTTTGTACTATATATTGTTGGCTTCCAGTAGCAGACAAGGCATCACAGAAATGAACAACCAGTACAGAGATAGCGACAATACCAAAATCATTGGGTGTTAATACCCGCGCTAAGATCAACGTACTGACCAAGCCAATACTACGTTGAATTAATCGAATAATTAATAATATGAATGAACTGCTAAGAACTTGAGAAGTGAGGGAAGCCATTCTTAAGTTATATTCCTTTATGTGATGCTTAAAAACTATAAATATCAAAAAAAACTAATCATAAAAAGCTTACTATTTATAAAAATCAGTAATTATTGCATATATCTATATGCTTCAGCTTTGATACTTAGAAACTGAGTAATATAACATAATAAATAAGTGTAATTGAAAAGTATAAGCACTAGAGTTTGAGTTGAAAATTCATTTATAGCATTACAAAATCATCATAGCTATACTCGAAAGAATTCATCGTACCTCTATTTACATATCTTAATTTCAAATGAAAACATTCAACAACAAAAACATTAATAGAGCAACTTATCTTTTGTTCTTTATATATATGTTTACACTTCATCTAATATTAATCAGTGTTATTCTCAAGCCTAGTTTTGCCTACAGAATGGCAATAAAACTAAGACTAGAACCAGCCAATGAGCTTGTAACTCATTATATGGCATCAATGAATACTATGCATGCTCGAGTAGATAAAAACACCCCATCAAATGCTCTCATTTTTATTGGTGATAGTCTAATTCAAGGATTATCAGTAACTGCTGTTCACCCTAAAGCTGTAAATTTCGGTATCGGCCATGATACCGTTAAAGGTGTCTCAAAGCGCAGTTTAAATTATCAATCTTTGATGAGTGCATCCTCTGTAATTATAAGTATAGGAATTAATGATCTCAGAGCAGAGCCTGTGAAAAAAGTTATATCTGATTATAGAGAAATGCTTCAACTACTCCCCCAAATACCTAACATATATATACATGAAGTATTACCAATAGATAGTAGGTTACTGGGTACAGAATTACAGGAAAAAATCACCTTGTTTAATGAGGATTTATTTAAAATAACTAAAGACTTTGATAATATAACATTATTAAAATATTCACCTGAATTCATTGGTTTACATGGTGATCTAAAAGCGTCTTTACATTTAGGAGATGGATTACACCTAAACAAAAATGGTTCTTACATATGGATTCAACAATTAAAACAACAACTGGATGTTCAATGAAGGGTAAAGCAATAACCGTGAATTCAGGTTATCTAGAACAATTAACCTGGCTTCGTGGAATTGCCGCGTTTTTGGTTGTGATAACTCACATTATTAGAGCCACGGAGGTTAACTACTTATCCCAAAGTGACTGGCCCTTACCTTCTGTATTATATACATTAGATTTAGGTGCTTTTGGTGTGTTGCTGTTTTTTACACTTAGTGGCACAACGCTATATATAAGCCACTCAAATAAAGCAGTTCCTCTGAGCCATTTTTACATAAAAAGGTTTTTTAGAATTTGGCCTGCGTTCGGTGTCTCATTATTGCTCTACATTCTTTTTCAACCTATATTTTCTACATTTTATACAGAACTACAGGGTCTTTGGATTGAAAAGCAATTTGTAACACCATATTCTTTCATTGACATAATCCAGTACTTATTTTTATATCAAAATGTCAATGGTATAGGAGGGTTATTTAATAATGCTTATTGGAGTTTGCCGGTTGAATTTCAATACTATCTTATTTTTCCAGTATTAATAGTATCGTTAAAGTATTTGAATTTTCTTGGCCCACTATTCATTGGGCTTGCGTTATATTTAGTATATAAATATAACCTTTCTTCATTCATCGGTACTAAAGTGTTTATGCTAGGATTTAGTTTTTGTGGTGGTGTTAGTATTGGATATATTTACAATCAACTTCATTTAAAAGGAAGAATGTTTACACTGCCATTTACTACAATATTATTATTGTTAAGCTTTGTTGCTGCTTCACTTATTACAAATAATATAATAGAACTGCCTGATTACCCTATAGTGTCAGGTATTTGGAATTGGTACATACTACTTTCATTCACTTCTGTCAGTGCAGTGTTGTTTGGAAAAATACACCTTAACTCAAAAGTAAAAAAATTACTTAACATTTGCGGAAACATCTCTTATAGCGCTTACCTATATCATAATTTAATCATTGCCACGCTAATATTACTCTGTATTCAATTCAATATTAACAACGAGTGGCTATTTATTACTGTACTTACAGGTACATTATTTGGTACCTATTATGTCGCTAATTTTTCATTTCACCATATTGAGAAGCGAGGTATCTCTATAGGGAGAAAATTTTGTTCTCATCTTCAAAGTTTTACACAAAGGGCTCTTTAACTTTATGAAAAAATATAAAATCGCAATAGTTAGACCTGATGGTAATGTGATTCCAAAGGGATTTTACAATAGTCAAGAATTAGGGTTAGCTAAGGAGCTATCTGCTCTCAATGTAGATGTGGATGTGTATTATGCAGGTAATGTTAATAAAATAACTTCATCTCAAGTTGACTCTGCTGGGCCGGGGAAAATCAACCTTGTTGAATTGCCTTATTACATAATACCTTTTATTCAACAAGCTCAGTTTCCTAGCCTAATAAAAGAGCTTAAGAAGTCAAAATACGATTTTATTCAGGTTAATGAATATAACGATATCATCTGCTCACAAGTAGTTAATTACGCTCATAAAAACAACATACCTACTGCAGTATATCAGGGAATGTACAAAAATATGAGTGGTCGAATTAATCACTTATATACTTACCTTCACGATATGCTGTTGCTACCTAACTTTATCAAAAAAACCTCTACTGCATTAACAAAGACAAAGGTTGCAGCTAATTTTTTAACATCAAAAGGCTTTAATGATGTATCTGTTATGCCTGTAGGGTTAGACACAAACGCTTTTTCTCAGCCAGAGGGGAATATCAACAACAATGAAATAAATGCACTGTATAACATACCTGCAGATCATAAAGTGATTCTATATATTGGTAATTTTGAACAACGTAGAAACATCAATTTTTTATTGGACATTGCAAAGCTTTGTGCAAAACAGGCTATTACGTTTCTATTCATTGGTGAAGGTGAGTTACTGGTGCATGCGAAACAAAGAGTTCATGATGAAAACATGTGCAATATAAGATTACCTGGTCGCCTCCCCCAAAAACAATTAGCTAATGTATATCAATCATCCGACTTATTCTTACTAGCAAGTGATTATGAGATCTATGGCATGGTGGTTTTAGAGGCTATGTATTATGGTGTTCCTGTTATATCGAACAACACAGCAGGTCCTGCAAGTATAATAGACTCTGAAGTTAACGGCTTAATTATCGACGAGCTAGATAAAGAAAATTGGTGTTCAGAGATACAAAGTCTACTTACCAATACTGATAAGCTAAATATGATGAAGAAAAATGCCAAAAATAAAATTGAACAAGAATTAACTTGGAAAAGAATTGCTCAAAAATACCTCAATGAAGTCCTCGAAAAACATTGCCAATAACTAAGGGCAATATTAAATAGGTAAAATATGATAGAGATAATAGCAAAACTAGTAGTAGGCTATATGATTTTTTCAGCAATTTATATTGCTATCACTTCAGATGGTGAAAGTTAGTGTTATCTGACATTTTATGGATCATTATTATATGTATATTTTCCATTTTAGGATTAAAACGTCCTTATATTGCATATTGTTGTGTCATATTTGTTGATATATTAAAACCACAGAACCTTTCCTTTTCAATATTAGCCAATAAACCTCTGTCACTTATTGTCACAGCGATTTTCTTTTTGAGCATCATTTTAAACTTTAAACAAATCACGTTACCAAGGATACGTAGTATTACTATATTAACTGTTATGTTTATGCTTTGGATAACACTCACCACATTTTATGCCGAGTTTCAGGCTCCTGCCTGGCACAAGTATGACTACTCAATTAAAACTATCTTTTTTGCTATATTTATACCATTTGTCATAAATTCAAAAGTAAAATTTCAATTTTTATTAATAACATTAGCAATAGCTGCTTCTTATTACTTTATTGTTGGAGGGATGACTACAGCTTTCGAGCCGACATTTTATGGAAAACAGCTTGTCAGGACTCGTGTCGGTGATTCCGAACTTGCTGAAACAAGCACTTTATCCATGGTTTGTGTAATGTTATTACCCGTACTACTTTACTTGTATAAAGACTCAATCTTTGTCGAGAGAAACAGATTGTTCAAGCCACTATTTATCTTAATCGCTTTTGCCGCCTTGATGACAATCATTGGGACACATGCAAGGACCGGTATAGTGGGATTATTAATTCTTTTTCTACTTGTAGTAATTAAAACAAAACACAGAGTTAAAATAATCTTCTTAGCCAGTTTGGTTGTGCTATTAACATTGCAATTTGCTACTGATGCATGGTTAAACCGAATTGGAGGGTTGTCATCTAGCAACAAAGAGAGTTCTGCTTACGGTAGAATAGTAGTCTGGAAGTGGACATTAGACTATGTTAAATATAAACCTATTTTAGGTGGTGGCTTTATGTCATATAAAGCTAATGCTGGAATTTTGCATTTATATGGTAATGAAGATATAGAAGTTGATTATAAGGCTAACTCTGGTAAAGCATTTCATAATATTTATTTTGAAGTTCTAGGAGAACAAGGATACCCTGGACTCCTTATTTTTGGGCTTCTTATATTTATTACATTAAGAATTAATAATAGGTTGGCAAAAAACTCCTCTTCTGAATGGATAAGCAATGCAGCTAAAGCCAATAATATGACATTATTAATATTTTGTGGCTGTGGAATGTTTATTGGTGTAGCTTTTTCACCTTGGCTATACTTGCTCAGTGGAACAGCTGTAGCACTCGATACCTGTGAAACTGCCGAAAAAAAGCAATAAGTTCACCTGTTACCAGATAATACTTCATATGCCTTTGGCGTTATTTTTTGAATAATGTAGGCCCCAATAAATATCGCTATTGTTGCTAACGGAAATGTTAAATAAAACTTATAAGCATCGCTAATCATATAACTCGTAAGTTTCCCTACGCCATAGCTCAGAGGCTTTACGTGAAATAAGAATACAAAAAAAGTAAACTGAGAAAGGTATATTAATCGTTTGTAAATAACGCAACTGCTCAGCTTAATTATTAAGAAAACGCCAATAAATATTGAAGTGTTTTGTATTATTAAGGTATGCAATTCATAGCTATTCACATACCAATTAGCCATGTATGGATCGATATACACTCTAACAGTGCAGAGGGTTAGATAGACTAAACAAATAAACACTGTTACTCGTCTTGAGAGTGCTGTTATTAACTTCTCAAATATATATACGTTACGTGATAAGTAACCACCTAATACAAAATACGAAAAAGTTTCGATAGTAATAATATGACGATCAGCCAATATGGGTGTGATCTCTATATCTACAAACCATAATCCTAGTAGGGGAAGTACAGCCCACAACTTAAAATGCTTAACGGCAATAAAAATAGCAGGTGATATTAAAACTAAGAAAATCAAATCCCTTAGAAACCAAAACTGTATAGAGACAGGTTTTAGGAAAATAGATACAAATACTTGACTTAAACTTCCCTCCGCAGAAGACCACAAAACCTTTCCATATAAATAATCAACTATAAAAATTAAAGTAGAAGCAATAACATACGGTATAAAAACACTATAAGTACGCTTTTTTATTGCCAAAGGGTATGAGGATATATTTTTATACGAGAGAAAAAAGAAAAAACCTGCTGCCAGGGCAAAAAAGGGAACTGATATTCTTGCAATGCCATTAGTTAAAAACTCTTGAAAGTAGTAATTCCAAGTTAAACCATTAACCAAGCTCATGTCATGCTTGGTATTATAGTGAATAGCAATAACAAGAATAGTGCAAAGCAAATTTGCAACACGCAGAGAATTACTTAGTTGATGGCTAATCATTATTTAAACAAATTTCTTTTATTATACTCGACAGTTTACTTAGCTTCATACAAAGACCTATATAGGTTACGCATATTGTTCAATGAGAATTTTTTCTTGAAAATATTACGACCTGCCTCCCCATAAAACCTTTGTTTTTCACTATCTGCAATCAATAGACTACAGCAATCAGTAAACTGCTCTAAATTGTCATTACCGGTAACCAAGCCATTCTCTTTGTGCTTAATTATTTCAGCATTTCCACCTGCATCTGTAACAATGCAAGGCTTCGCTAGTGACATAGCCTCTAATAAGGTCATAGAGGTCCCTTCGCTAAAAGATGATAGAAGGTATATATCCATCATAGCCAAATAATGTTGGGGGTTAGGATTATATCCGGTAAATATGACTTTATCCTTTATACCTAGCTCGTCAACTAAGGTTGTGAGATTAGTTCGCTCATCTCCGTCACCTACAATTACAAGTATTGCGTTAGCATGTTGAACACAAACACCAGCAAATGCCTTTAACATCATCTTATGGTTTTTAATCGGGTCAAAACGGGCAATCGTTCCTAGTATGATTTTTTTATCATCGAGGTTTAGAGATAACTTAAGCTGCTCAACTTTATCATTATCAACATTAAGTTCAGCTATGCCGTTATATATAACCCCTATCGACCGTTTAGGGATATTTTCATAGTCAACTAATGCTTGCTTTGTCGCCTCTGATATTGCCACAACGCTGTCAGTAAATAAATTCAATATAGGGTTAACAAGCTGCCGTTTCCAAGTACTGCTATCTGGATAGAAGCGGCCATGTTCGGTAAATACTATTTTAGTTTTAGTGAACATTGCTGCCATTGTTCCATATACCCAAGGGGTGTACTGATGGCAATGTAGTATGTCTATGTTATGGTCGCTAATGTACTTCCTGATATTTTTAACTAGCTGAAAGTCAAAACCTTGTTGTCTGGCTTCTGAATAAATATGTATCCCTTTATCCATTAACATCTTACCAAAGGGTCCTACCGGTGATTCAATGCAAAAAATTGAGTTCTCAAATTCATTAGTATCTGCTCCCTCAATTAAATTCTTAATAACTTGCTCAGTACCGCCTATTCGCATATCAAACGTTAAATGTAATATTTTTTTCATAATAATTACTCTGCTATGCTCTCAGTTGTCATGTACTTATCCCACCACATCTGAAACATTAGCATGCTCCATAACGGGGCTGAGTAATCTATCTGTTTGTTCTGATGCTGTTGCCACATTTTGAGAATCGTTTCTGGCTTGAAATAACTCACTAAGCCAGCTTCTCGATTAAAAAGGCAATCTTCCGCTATTTCTTTTATTTCACCACGAAGCCAATCAGCTAAAGGGACAGAGAAGCCCATCTTTTTTCTATACAAAATATCATCAGATAAAAATGGCTTAAATATTTCTTTTAAAATATATTTCTTTTCGCCATCATTGAATTTGAATTTAGATGGGATCTGGGCTGCAAACTCAACTAACTTATAATCTAAAATAGGAGCTCGAACTTCTAATGAATTTGCCATACTCATTCGATCAACCTTTACTAAAATCCCACCTGGTAAGTAGGTTTTCATATCGGTATAAAGTATTTTTGATAAATGATCAGGGCCATCAGCTTTATTATATTTATCTATGGTAATTTTAGACGGGTGATAGCCATTCAGCTTATTATTCATATCTTCACTAACCAAGTCATTCCAAATATCATCAGAAATAAATGAATTGGTCATATAAAACCCCATTGCAGGTTCTACGCTTAAGCTGGTTAATAATGATTTTGCGCGCCTAAAAGGCTTTGCTTTTACACTACCAGCCAATTTCGCTAATGAAGGAAAAATACGATGCCTAACAAAAGAAGGGATTTTCTGCCTTAACTTATTTTCCACATTATCAACGGAATATTTTTCATAACCTGCAAACACTTCATCACCACCATCACCTGCAACAGCCACTGTCACTTTTTGTTTGGCTAATTCAGAAACAAAATAAGTAGGAACCAGTGATGGGTCGGCAAAAGGTTCATCAAAAAAACTAACGATGTGATTCAATTCGTCTTTTACATTTTGATGAACAGTAAATTCATGGTGATTGGTTTTATATTGTTCGGCTACAGAGCGCGCAAAATCTACTTCATTATACTTTTCATCATCAAAGCCAATAGAACATGTAGTGATTGGTGATTCACTATTTTTTGCCATTAGTGCAACAATACCACTTGAATCTACACCACCGCTCAAAAATGCTCCCAATGGAACGTCACTTATCATACGTTTTTTGGTACAATCATCAGTTAACTGTGTTAGGTCTGCTTTCAGCTTTTCTTCAGAGTCTGTACTCGTTTGCGCAAATGAAATATCCCAGTATTCTTTTTTATTAAGCCCTTTAGCGTTAACGGTAATTGAGTGACCGGGTTCTAATTTATAGATGTTTTCAAAGATTGTTTTGGGATCTGGTATGTATTGATAGGCAAAAAAGTCATAAACAGCATCTTCTCGAATATTTCTAGGAATATTTGGTAAGACAAGTAGCGACTTTAATTCTGAGGCGAAGAATATGTTCTCATTATCAAAATAGTAATATAAAGGTTTTTTACCCATCCTATCTCGTGCAATAAAGAGTTCTTTCTTTTCTTTATCCCATAAAGAAAAAGCAAACATACCGTTCAAATGCGCTAAACATTTCTCGCCATATTTTCCATAAAGGGCAAGTATTACTTCGGTGTCTGTATGTGTATTAAATTGATAACCTCCAGCCTGCAAAGTAGCTCTTAGTTCTAAGAAGTTATAGATCTCACCATTAAATGCGATAACAAATTTATCATCAAAAGAAGACATTGGCTGAACGCCAGCATCTGATAAGTCAATAATACTTAACCTGCGATGGCATAAAGCGATATCATCATCAATATACTCTCCACCGGCATCAGGGCCTCGATGAAAAATAGCATCACTCATTTCGACTAACGTTTGTTGCTTTGCCTTAACTTGATTAAATTGGCTAAATCCTGCTATGCCACACATATCAATACTTCCGTTCTAATTATTTGAATTTCAATGATTCTGTTTTATAGACTAATATATTTACGTATTTTAGGGCCTATAAACCCACTAACGTTGACAGGTAATTTTCGCCAGGTTTTCTCTACCAAGGAGCGTAGGCTACTAACCTCGCCAATAGTTTCTTCTATGACTTGGCCTGAGTTATTATACTTTTGCCAATTTAATAATTCTGGTTTTGCACCCCATTGGCCTTTAAACTTAAAAGTACCTTCCCCTATAGTTGAACGTCCAAAGTCAAATTCCTTACAACCTCGATCATTAACGTACTTTAATAGTGTCCAATACAAAAGCATGTTAGGAGCTAAGCGGTTAAAGTCTGAGTTGGTCGATGCCCAAGGAATACATGCCTTTTTACCGTTGAAAAGAACAATACCTGCACCAACAACCTGATTTTCAGAGTATATAGTGGCTATAATTGCATCTTCTCCATAAGAAGATATTATTTGTTCAAACCACTTCTTGCTATGTACAGGGGAACCTAGATCGCGCATGTTTCTAGTAAAAACCTGATAAAACTCATTAACAAAATGTGAGCCATCCCCTGTTTGTGCGGTCAAGCCATTCTTTTCTGATTTTCGAATTTGACTTCGCAATTTAGACTTGAATCCCGCAAATAAAGCATCTGAGTCTTCAGGTAATTGCATTAACATTCTTACCTTTGTTGCCGGTAAGTTTTCGACATCCAGCAACGCTTCACTTTTAATGCTGCTTCGGTTATCAAATACAGAAATATCTTGTTCTTTGCAAAATTGAAGCGCTTGGTTTAACAAGAGCGTATGTACTTCATCATTGTCTGCTAATATCCCACCAACATCACAAAAGGGTAGAGCGCATAAACTACCTTTTGAAAATGGTGGCGCAATTAATACCGCTGGCAATATACCAACAACAGTCCCGTCAGACTGTTTAGCTATCCAATATAAGCATTTATGCTTGTAGCCATTTTCAACCGCTTTCATCCATGCTATACGATGGTAGGCACTGCCGCTATCGTGTTGTTTTACGTACTCATCCCAAGCAGTAAAATCTTCACTTTGAATTAATTTAATTTCAGTCATTTTACTTTTTCTTTGTCTTAATCTGGGCATCTATCACGTACAAATTATGCGCATTACTAAAAGTATGAGTTGCAGTCACATCTTCAGACCAATTAGGTTCAACTTTTGAGACTAACTCTTCACGATAGTTATGTTCATCGAGCTGATCTATACGATTAAAGTTAAAGCCATATCCATATTTATGAGATGAGTTTTGTGACGGTCGATATAAGTTGCCATTTTTTTCAAATATTTTTCCTGCAGGCCTTGCTCGTTTGCAGTCAGAAATGATTGGATTCATGGGATGTGAAACCCAGTTTTTAGAAAATAAGTCATCGGAAGAAAACAGAAATAACTCATCCCAAGTAGAAACACCTTTGTGTTCAGCTCCATTAGCAAACATCCACCACTTATTATTATGAAACAATAAAGTAGCATCCAGTAATGAGACATTTTCCATAAGGTTCATCACAAACTCCCATTTGTCTGGGAATTGCGTGCAACGATATAGTTCCACAGTATTATTTTCGACACTTTCTGGGATCATATAAAGTTCGTTATCATGATCAAAAATGAACGGATACGATAAATGATAATCTTTATCTAAAATAACTTTAGGCTCGGAATAAGCGCCTTTCTCATCCATCTCGATGAGTGAAATATGACCTTTTCCCGTTTTATATAGGTATTCCTCAATGTATATATAGTAGGTATTATTCTTGTAGATAATATGGGGATCTGCCCAAAATTTATCTTTCGGTGGCACCATTCTTTTGTAACGCCAAAGCGAGCTAGAGAAGTCTTTTTTAATATCAAAAAGCAAGACCCACTGATCGAAATAAAATTCCTGCTCAACAATATGGGAGAGTTTTTTTAGCAACTTATTGAATGTTAACTTGAATAACTCTTTATTTGTCGGACTTTTGTATAGCTTTTCAGAGTATATGGTCGGATCTTGATTCTGTTTTGCTACCTTTTCAAAAAAATCTTTTTCACCTTCAATATATAATGACTCTAACGTTCTTGTCATAAAATATAGTGACTTCCAAAAGTAGCTATTAACATTTTCGTTAAAAGAAAATTCTTTGGTACAGGAGTATGAACGATATAGCACTTGACCATTATCTAAGTCTTCATTGAGGATTTGTAAAATAGCCCCTGTTTCAGGCCAACTTTCTAAACTTTCCCAATAACCTGCCGGTCCTCCTCGGTTTAAGTGATTATCACCATGGTGAAAAGACCAAACCCCGTACTTACTGGCCGATAAAACATCACCTCGGAGTATTCGAAAGCCCAAGCGAATAATCACATCTAACTGACATTCCTTTATCTTTTGAATATCATTATCAACAAAATAGTCGGAGTGTTTTTTCTGAATCGGTTGAACTTTTATTAAAGGAATACCTTTATAGAGTTCTTCACAGCTATGAGGCTCTGTTGCATCAGGTAACGTTTGCACTCTATCTATCAGTTTATCGTATGCGACTTCTAAGATTTTTCTAACAAAAAGATAACCTAACCTGTTTTTATTATTTCTGACTTTATCCCAAAGACTCAAATTCGGAGCAACTTTTTCAACATCATTTTCAATAATTAATGAAATTTCAGCGTAATGGCTTGCTTTAATTTGGCTAACCATTTCAAAAGCCCAAGCAGGAAGATTTCCATCTTCAACCAATAAACCAATTTTTAATTTATTTTTAGGCATTTTCTTTTTTAATCCATCAAATTATTAAAAAGTGTCACGTACTCACTAGCCATTCGCTTACCCGAATAGTTAGCGTTTACAAACTCACAGGCGGCATTAGATAATTCATCTGCTTTATCTTGATTAAAAAGTAACGCTTCCCAATAAGTAGATAAAAGCTCTTTTTCACCATAAGGAGCAAGTAGCCCAGTTTTTTCGTGCTCAATTAATTGATCTATGCCAGCAATATCATATGCGGCAACAGGAATACCCATTGCTGTCGCTTCCATCAAACAACGAGGTATTCCCTCTAAACTCGATGTCATCACAAATAAATCAAAGCTTTGTAGTAATTCTAAACGGTCATCCCTAAACCCTAAAAACTCAATACGGTCTTTATGAACTAGTGATTTGGTATATTCTTCAAGTTCAGGGCGAGATTCTCCATCACCAAGTAAACTTAAAGTAATATTAGGATACTTACCTGCCAGCGATTCAAAGATATCAAGAATATCTTTAATGTTCTTACGGCTAATCATCTGACCAACAAAGCCAATTCTCTTAATATCACCAACAGATTTCAAGGGGTTTTCTTTTACTTTTTGTTCATCAACCTCGGATAAATCGACACCATTTTGTACATATACCAAACGTTTTTCTTTCACGCCAAAGCTACGGACATCATCACAAAGAGCTTTAGAAAGTGGCGCAACAATATCAGCAAACCTAAATGACTGGCACCCTAACCAAATAAAGAGCCTTAATTTATAATCAATGCCATTGGAAAAGCCATGTGGTGTGATAACAATTTTAATACCTGCTTTTTTCGCGGCGAGTAATCCAAGAATATCTGACTTATATCCATGTGTATGAATGATATCAATATCGTTACTTTT